>ERZ834798.1242-NODE-1242-length-24039-cov-5.122832_pt1 | contig 24039 bp, 38 predicted proteins | sample MGYA00519689_ERZ834798 | MGnify/ENA primary metagenome ERZ834798 (study PRJEB31850, sample SAMEA3708761) | human gut metagenome | biome: human gut; feature: human-associated habitat; material: faeces | place: China | collected 2014 ...
GCGCACCTCCTTTATTATCTATATGGTATCAAAAAACGGGCGCTCAAAAGCGCCCGTAAAATGCCCGTATTCTGCCGCAAAAATATTTTCAAAAACTTCGATTTTGCGCTTGACATATTATACCATATATGATATATTTATATCAACAAGAGGGGCGCAGCCCAGGAGGTAAATGAAATGAACGATATCCAGATGATTATGGCCATGGCAAACGGCGAGATCCCAACCGGTTCTGAAACGATTGCAGAAAAGACGTTTACGACGAACGACGGAGAGTATTCCGCCACCGCATCCATCAGCGTCCTGCACGAAGTTTTTGAAGACGGGCACCTGGGTGAGATCGTAAACGGCGGTTGCGATGTCACCACCAGCGGCGGTGTTGTGTACGCCGCGCAGACTTACTACGAAGCCATTAAGATGGCAGAGGAACTTGTGACTCATTGGAACGACGGTGACTACAACTGGGAGCCTAAAAAGGCTCAGTGGTAAAGGAGGATTCGGCATGACGATCAAGGAATATCGCGAAGAGCTTGGCATGACGCAGGCGCAGCTCGCCGCTGCGCTGGGCGTCGCTCAGACCCACATTTCCCGCTGGGAGCGCGGCACCGTGAGTCCGAGCGCGGACACCTTGCGAAAGATGGCGGAGATCTTCTCCTGCCGCATGGACGATATCACGCCCGCGGTCAAAAAACTCAAGGCAAAGGATATTTTCACCCGCGAGGCCTACGAGGGGGCGACCGCCGAGCAGCGCCGCAGAGAGTTTAAGGTCCAGCAGGCGTGCGAATACAGCGGATGGCGTAGGTACCCCACAATCATGCACTTGCTGGTGGAACGCATCCCGGCGGAGTGGTGGGATATGTACAGTGCACAGCAGATCGGCGAAACAATGGCGCTGCTCAAAGCCACCTATGATGACGGAGTAGCTTTTGGGCGCGCGCACCCAGAAATGTAAGGTTGACATTTGCGATCCGGCGTGGTACATTGATGATGTCGAGTATGAGAGGCGCTCATTCTCGGAGCGGCGCGATCCCGCCGCCGTGGATTGAAATATAATTTAGAACAAGTACAAAGTGGGAAAAGCACCGACTAACCGTCGGTGCTTTTTTCTTGCCCATTTGCAATTTTTGTATACGCTCTTCGCTTGATTTTTGCCAATCCGTCAACGCTGACGTGCAACATGTCCGCGACCTGTACGCAGCTTTTCCGCCGCACGTCGCACTCAATGATGCACGCCGCCTCGTCCTCAGGCAGCTCAAAAGATAAAATATATGCAATGGCTCTTTTGGGAGCCATCGATGATAGCTGTGCTCGCATCGCTTTGTGCTGACTGTCCATGCCCCGTGTGGGACGTTGCAGAGCGCTTGCGCGTGGCTTTCGCCGTCCGTGCTCCTTCCTTACTTTTTCGCCCGCTCCAACAAATTACTTCATTACGGCGAGTTTTCTAATGAGGTCATCGCCGTACTGATATTTTTCAAGGTAATCCATTGTGCCGTCCGTCAGCCCCGCGCGCTTTTGCAGCATCGCGCGGTAATCGGGCGCCGTCAGCTTGCCGTGGAATTCCTTTTCCCACTTGCCCGTGTTCTCCTTGCCGGACCAGTACGCGGGGCACAGCTTGCCCGTCACGTCGAAATGGCGGATGACGTTGCTCGCGGGGATGTTGTACTTCTTCATCAGAGCTTTCGTCAGCTCAAGTGCCTGCGAGACGGTCTTCGCGTCCGGCGCGTATACGCCGTTCTTGACCGCGTCACACAGTTCAATGCTGATGCTGTTGGCGTTCTTACACTTGCCGTACATCGTCCCGCCGCCAGTCTGCGCGCAGCTCGGATACTTGTTGCCGCCGACCGCCCACGCGATGCGCAGGTCGTCCACGCTCTGCACGATCTCGTTTGCATCGACGAAGTAGTGCGCGCTGGTCTTCACGACGTTGCCCGCGTAGTACTTCGCGTTATTCGCCGCCGTGTCGCCATCGTTGCCGGTGTAGTGGATCACGATGTAGCGGATACCGCTCGCCGTGCGCTTGCCGCCGACGTTCCCGGCGTTCGCGGGATATTTGCGAATGTCCATTGCCTTACGCCCCCTTGTCAATGGCGTCCTGATTCTTCTGCGACTGCGTGCCGAAATAGAACGCGATGATGACCGCATAGATCGTCATGAAGTCCTGCGAGATGTTGCCCGTGACGGCCATGTACGCGAAAACACCCGTCAGCACCAGCGTCACGATGCTCTTGACGCTCATCAGATTTGCGATACGCTTAATAATTCTTTCGTTCATGTCATTCGTCCTTTCCCTTGATTTTGATTCCCGCCAGCAGGCCGAGTTCTGCCGTCCACGCAGCGAACCACGCGACGGTCAGGCTGTCCGGCACTACCTTGTCATACGCGGTCAATACGAGCACTGCAATGCAGTACCAGCAGAGGTTGAGCACTGCCGCGATGACGTACTTGTCCCGCTTTCTCAGCTTCTTCATAGGGCCACACCAGACAGCAGCCACGCGATAAACGCGCCCGCCAGCGCCGCGAGAGCCTTGTCGACCAGCCCGTCCCAGCGCTTCCCCGCCTTGCCCGTGATGGCTTTCACGTCCTCTTTGATCTCCTTGACGTCGCCCTCGACGGTTTCTTGCTTGGTCGCCAACACCTCGACCGACGTTGCCAGCCTGTCGAGTGCCGTTTGATGCTCCTGCAGCTCGTTGATTCGATGCGTATTGCTCTTGCATCGGCTTTCGATCAGAGCGATCTCTGCGTCATCGTAGTGCTTTGCATTATCCATATCCCGCTCCCTTTCTGCGGTCTTAGACCGCCGTGAAATAGTTCCCTACCAACTCGTGTGGCAGATACTGCAAGACGATCTTCCCGCCCGCGGCCTCGCCGATACGCTCGCACAGGTACAGCTTAGTGTCCTCAGGGTCTTTGTAGTAAAGACCGTAAGTGTACTCCATGCCGCGAGCGGCCGGAATCGGGTCATCTTGCGTGCCCGCGTGGGTAACGTCGATCACGACCCACAGCGCAGGCGTTGCGCTCGGCTTCCATCCCTCCTGCGAAGTGTGCTCCTGCCGACACTTGTAGAGCTTGCCGCCGTCGCTTACGCGGTTGCCCTCAATGTAGCTGACGGGATATGCCCACGCGGGAAACAGCTCAACGGCCTTTGCTGCGTCGCTGTCCGGCAGACTCGTCGCCGCCGCCTCAATCATCGGTCGCAGCTCTGCGGCGCGCGCCATGGTCACGACCTCGCCCGTGAGGGCGACCACCGCGCCGACGGCGTTCTCCGCCTCCGTGGGCTTGCCCATCTTGATAGATACGGTGCCGTCGCGGTGGTCCACGATCTCGCCCGCGAGGCTGTACGCACTCATGTCCTCTTCGGTCACGACCTCTTCGGTCTGACCAGTTGGATTGCCGTCATTGTCGAGCTTGTCCTTCGTCTCGCGGAAGACGTTGCTCCACGGTGTGTTGTCAGGCAGCAGCGCCGCCGCCTGCGCATAGGGCATGGTGAGATGCACCGTCTGCGTCTCGCGCATATCCCAGTTGAGGTCTTTGTAGTTGTATATCAGCGTGGCGGGATACTCCTGCCCGTTCACTTTGATAAATTCTGCCATAGTAGGCCTCCTTTACACAATGGTGTTGGATTCATCCAAATAGTAAGTGGTGTTGATTTTTGGTGCTCCATTGAACGTGCCGCCCGTATTGCCAAACATATACACGAGCGCCCCGGAAGCTGTTGTCCCGGTTCCGTTTTGGGGTATGCGGTACGACTTGGTATATGTTCCAGACGCCGTGGTAGATAATTTGATTTTTGTACAAAGGTAGAACATGGAGTTGTAGCAGTTGTTCGCCAGCGTAGTTGCAGGCAGCGACGGTACTGTCTTAAGGCTCGTGCAGCCTTGGAACATGGAATAGTAGCAGTTGTTCGCCAGCGTAGTTGCAGGCAGCGACGGCGCTGTTGTGAGGCTCGTGCAACCTTGGAACATGTTGGAGTAGCAGTAGCTCGCCATTGCGGGGCGATTCCCGTTTTTTACGGTCGAATAGTCTAATAGGAGGTCGATATCCCCGTTGCAGGCGATATTTGTCCCAATAATGCTCCATTTTACGCTACTGGAAGTCGTTCCGGTTATTTTTGAATTTCCTGTCCCTCTGAGATAAATGTAATGATTGTTTTCGATTTCGCCGGAAGCAATAGCGCTGCCATCCCACATTTTCCATCCGCTTCCATTGGTATATTCTAATTTGCCGTCCCAGTTTTTTGGCGCGGAAATCGAAAATGGATTTGCAGATGAAAATTCTAATGCTGTATCGAGGTCATCAGGCCAGCCTTTGACCCGCCGTCGCATCCTCGGATAATTTACGATCATGTTCTCACCTCACGATGTAAAGTTGACCGGCTGGACCGACACAAAAACCTCTATGGCTGCTGTCGGAATCTCGTCACACTGGAAGGTCAGCGAATCCGCCCCATGACCGACGCACTGCACATAGCAGACATTCCACACGCTGTCATAGCTTTCGTCAACAGGGGAGCAGATCACCCTCTGCTTTGTGCCGTCGGCGAGAACGCCAGTCACGGTCACGCTCTGCTGCTTGGTGCTGGAATTCCAGCCCGTCACCGGCAGCGTCACCTTGCGCATGGTCGGCCCACCTTCTGGAATTTTCACGGTTTTCGCCGCGCTTCCGTCGTAGCTCGTCGTCGTATCGCCGATCTTGATGTTAAGTGCATTCGGGTTCTTGAGTGCCGTCGGAATCGTTGGGATATCGGACGCTCTCGCCAGCGTTCCAATCCAAGCGGTCCACTTTCTGTTACCTCCGTTATACGCTACCACCGGATAATTCGGCGCGGCTAGCGAACTTAACGAGCCGAGCGCGGCAAAGCCAAGAAGTATCATATCACGCATGCCCACCGCCGACACAAGCGGCAACACAAAAGGTACATCCATCCCAGGAAATTTTGTAATCGCATACACGGCGTAGCCCGCCGCATAGGCCTTATACACTTCTTCAGCCGTTTTGTCGGCAGTTGCGCTATAATTGTCTCCTTGCGTCACTGTCACATAAAATGTGCCTTTCACTTCGCCGGTTGCGCCGTTAACGCTTGTAACCGGCGCACTCTGCAAAGCGCTGTCTGCCTTGCCCAAACTCGTCTGCACATCCGACGCAAGGTCAGATTTGGCGACCGTGCTCTTAAAGGCCAAGCTCCCCAAATCGCCGAACCATTTTGCGATTTTGCCAAACAGCACGGAGAGCTTCTCGCCCGTCGCAATGTTCGAGCGGGTAGTCGCCGCCGTGAACGCCGCCGTGACGTTGCTGCCGTCGCCGGTCTTGTCCAGCTTGCCGGAGACGTCCGGCGTGGGAATTTTCCCAATGGCGTCATCAACGTACTTGTAAATGTCCGTCCGCTTGCCCTGCGGGTCGTACACGCTTGCGAGCATATCGCCAGCGCCTTGCCCGTTCGCACCGTTATAGACCTCGAAGTCAAACGTCGTGCCGTCCGTCAGTGTGATGGTATAGACGTCGCTCGTGCCGGGGGCGTGTGTGCCGTTCTTGAGCGCGATGCCGGAAATGCCGTTGCCGGGTGCACCCCGCGGGCCGGGAGCGCCAGTGCCGCCGCGCGGCAAGCCGAAGGCCAGCTTATAAACATTGTCCACAAGGGACTTGCTCACCGTCGCGGGCTTGCCTGTCTCAAGCGTGACCGCCTCGACGATCATGTTGACGATGGCGTCGCGCGCCGCCTGAGCATCGGTCTTTGCCGTCTCCGCCGCAGACTTGGCAGAAGCCGCGTCCTCGGCGCTCTGAGCGGCATGTGACGCTTTCTGCCCCGCAGCGGTCGAACTACCCGCCGCCGCGTCCTTTGCGCTCTCAGCGGCTTCCTGTGCCGATTCCGCCGCCGTTTTGGCGCTCTGTGCGCCGGTCTGTGCACTCTCCGCCGCTTTCTGCGCGTTGGCGGCAGCGGTCTGTGCAGCCTTTGCCGCCGTCTCAGACTTTGCCGCATTGGTTGCCGCTGTCTTCGCGGCCTGCACCTTCTCGTCAACGCCGGTCGCAGATGCAGCAGCCGCAGCCGCAGAAGATGCCGCTGCCTTTGCGGACGCGTCAGCCGCCGCAACCTTGTCGTCGATGCCCTGCGCAGCGCCCGCGGCCTTTTCAGCCGATGCAGCCGCCGCGTTAGCCGATGCCTTGGCGTTATCGGCATACTTCTTGACGCCCTGCACTTCCGCCGCAACGGAATCTTTGGCATACTGCACGACCTGCGAGCCTTTCACATTCTTCGCCTCGCCGCCCTGCTCAAGCACAAACAGGTCTTCGCCCGTGATCTGTAACGCTTGCGTGAGGTCGGAAATTGCTTTATCAACAATTGCTTTATCGGCCATCAGTTACCTCGCTTTTCTTCTCGAGCTTCGTCTTGCCCTCTTTAGTGGGCGGCTCGTCCGGCTTGTCCAACTCGGCAAAGGCATTTTCAAGGTTCTGCATTGCCATCGCCATGCGCTTCGCCTCGCTGCCCTTAACATAGATGCCGGTAATCATGGCATAGGCCCTGTTGATCTGCTCCCGCAGTTTGTTTTTGTCCATCATTATCACTCCTATCCTGATACGTTCCAACTGCCGGTATAGACATATGCGTCGTATGCGTTCCACCCGTTGGTATAAATGTATGGGGTGTATGCTTGATTGTTGATGTATACGGCAGTGCTTGAGCTGTCGCTATACGTTGTGGCTGTGCCCTCGTCGCTGTAATCTGAGGCAATCCACGAGCCGCCCCAGTAGTAGAGATTGCAGACCCACTCATATTCTGTGCCCGGAGAAAGTCCCGTGATATAGCCGGAAAATGTGCTCGTGCCGCCGCTCGTCTCGGCGGAATCAAACTCAAACGTTCCCACGCCGGTAATTCGCACGTCAATAGAGCGCTGATAGCTGTAATCATCTGCGCCACCCGTGAATTTGGCGTAGACTTCGAGCTTCGTTCCGTCTCCATCCACCGGTGAGAGCGTGCAGTAAAATCGTGCCATGTGTCACCTCACTGCAAGAGGAAAAACAGTTGACCATACTGCGGATTGCTGGGAAGGCTTGAGCCGTACATCTTCGAGCCAATTAGTAGCGGCCCGCCGCCAAGAGATACAACATCGCTCAGCGTAATAAATGCGCCGTCATAGGAAGAAAGATAAATATTGCCGCCAGAGTTGAGCTGAATACCACCATACGTCGTGTTAATGGAAATGCCGTAGCCGGTAGTTGTGTAGGCTAGCTCGATACTGCCGATGGATTGATTGCTGCTTGCCAACAATTCGACTGTGCGGCCCCTGAGCTTTTCCGCCGTGATGCTCGTCCCGTCAATGTATGTCTCAATAGCGCTGTCGACTTCACTTGCGCTCAGTCCCGCATTGTTGTCGACGTAAGTCTTCGTCGCATAGTTCGAGCCGTCCTTAAGATCGCCGACGCGGATGCTGCCGGTCTGGATTTGGTCAGCCGTCAGCGTACCATTGATATTTGCCGCATCGACGTACAAATTGTCCGTCTTGATGCTGCTGCCGTTGATCTTGGTCGTGCCGCTCGCGTCCGTCACCGTCAGGCCGTCCAGCGTGGTTTTGACCTCGGTGTACTTGCCGTCGATGCCCTCGACCTTGAGCATGATCTCCTCGCTGGTCTTGGTGATGAGGGAGCGCGCCTTTGCAAAGTTCCTCTCGATCTGCCGCTGCGTCGGCGATTTGTACGGGTACTCGTCATCGATCTCGTCCGCGTCCGGCGCGGAGATGTCCGGCGCGAGCATCGGATCAAACGTCGTGTCCAACGCGATGAGCGGCACATAATGCCCGTCCACCGTCACCGCGTCACCTAGCTCCACCGCAGGGTCAAGCAGCGCTTCACTGCCCTCGTATCCAATGTGCTTGTATCCTGTAACTTTGGCGAGGATCGCCGCCGCCATTGCATTCGTGCCGTCCGGCTGCAAGGCCGTCAGCGTCCGTCCGGTGTCCGATCCGGACACACCGACCACGTCGCCGTTCTCGTCGAGCAGCTCGACTTTGGTAATGGGCTTCGACGCGATGCCCGGGGAAAACTCCGCCAGCCGCCGCCCTAAATAGGTCTTGTCCATGTTGCCCTCCTTACACGAGGATGCGCACACCGCCAAAGGTGATGGCGCTGCCGGTCTCCGTCACCAGATAGTTGGTTTCTTTCGGCATGGAGTTGAGACCTACCAGCAGCAGCTTCCCGTCATCCGTGATGATCCAGTTCCCCGCGTTGGCGACCGCGATACGCCCCAACGCCTCGCGCATTGTCATGTCGCCCTCGTCGTCCACCGGGTACTGCACCGGGAACGCCACATCCAATACCGTGCGGCTGTCCACTGCCACCCCCATGCGCGCCGCGATGTCGGCGACCGCCGTCGCCGCCGGCATCGGCCAAGTCTTGGCGTCATAACTGCTGTCGAGCCATGTCTCCTCGGCTTTGAGCATCGCATCATACCCGTGCACGCTCAAAACGCCCGTTTTTCTGTCGGTTTTTCGCGTTGCGAAATAGAAAACGCCTTTCGGGATCCATTCGCTTACCTGCTCGCCTAATACAATCCGCGCGTAAACCTCAATTTTCGCCTGCCGGGGGATCGTCCCCTGCGGATAGATCTCAAAGTCGATCTGCCGCGCGCAGCAGTTGCCAATTCCAAAGGTGGAATACAGACCACCGTAAACGCGCAGACTGTCCCTAACGATATCCGCTTGACTATATTCCACCCCCGCAATGCTTAATTTGGTTTCTACGCGATGATTCTTGTCGGCAAGCAGCGATAAGTACAAATTACTTACACTGTGCATTAGATTTCCCTCAACTGTATCTCTCCACCCTTATACCTGCGTTTCCCGTCGACAGACACAAGCGCAAACGCCGCGTCCAGATTACTTGTCACGCGCATCGTCTTTGTAACGTCCGATTTGGTGTAGGGGTCGGAGAATGTCACGTCGATGGCGGATGCGTGCAGCGCGTTGCAATAAGCCGTCGCCTCGTCCTCCGTCATTGGGAAGAGAGAAAACGCCACGATATAGCGGTCTTTGCTTCGCGCCGCGTGCTCCTCGTCATCCATGGTCACGATAATTTTGCTATAGCTCACTTCCCGCTGCACGGAGTATGTGGATAACCTCTCATGCACGTCAAGCGTGCCGATTTTTAGTGTAATATCCACCCATCACACCCCCATTGCGCGCTGCATCTGCCTGTTGTATTTGTATGCCGTCTCACCAATCACTTTCCCGTCAAGCACGGACTGCACAACAATGGTGATATCTCCGTTCCCATTGCCGAGGGAAGATAGCGCACTGCGCATCTGACCGCCGAAAGATTGCTCCGCGCCGATCTGTGCCGTGCCAAAGTCCAGCCCGCCAGTGATGCCGCGCTTAATGCTGTCGTACTCGTTGTCCCAGCCCTCGCCGAGGCCAAGCGCCATATTCTCACCGATTCCCGCAAACACGCGGGACGGAGAATGAATCCCGAGCTTGCTCTTTACGCCTGAAACAATTCCAGAGAAGAAACTGCCGACTTTCTCCTTGATCCATCCGCCCATTGCCTTGATACCTTCCCACAGGCCCTTCACGATCTGTTTTCCAACATTTACGATATCGGGGAGTGAAGAAACGAAGGTCTTTACAATGGTCGCCATCATGTCAAGCACCGACCGAACAATCTGCGGCAAATTATTAGCAAGGCCGCTGACAATCGCCAACACCATCTTCATGCCCAGCTCAATGACCTGCGGCAGTTTTTCGACGGCATAGCCGACAAATTTCTCGATCATTTCAGGGCCTTTTTCCTGCACCACAACGCCAATGTTTTCAAGGATTCTCTCAACGACCGGCAAGAGGTTTTCCGCAACCGTCACAGTACTTCCCAAAAGGTTTGTGATGAGTTCCGACATGTCGGCGTTCTCATCGCCAAGCCCCGTGATAAAGTTGTCATACGCCGCTTTCATCGACGCAATAGAGCCTTGAATCGTCGTGCTGGCTTCCAGCTGCGTTGTTCCCGTGATGCCCATTTCCGTCTGCACGGTATGGATAGCGTCAACGATGTCCGCGTAGCTGTCGATGGTGTAGTTGGTGTAATTGCCCTGCGCGGCATTCAGCGCGTTCGCGTTGTCAAGGAGACGCTGCATTTCCTCCTTCGTGCCGCCATAGCCGAGCTTGAGGTTATCGAGCATGGTATAGTTTTGCTTGGCAAATCCGGAATACGCATTCTGGATAGATTCCATGCTCGAACCCATCTTATTTGCGTTGTCGCTCATGTCGGTAATGGCCAGATTTGCCTTTTCAGCCGCTGCCTCCGTGTCGCCGCCCATCGACTGCAAAAGCGACGCGGAAAACGCCGTCACGGTGGTCATGTACTCGTTGGCGCTCATGCCCGCCGTCTGGTATGCGTTCGCGGCGTACTGCATCACGGTATCGGCAGAGGACTTGAACAGCGTTTCCACGCCGCCGACCAGCTGCTCATACTCCCCGTAGCTTTGGATCGCTGCTTCGCCAATGTTTTTTACCGCACCTGCAACAGCTTTCACGCCAGCAACAATGGCTTGCCCTGCAATATTCGCTTTCAACACATCGCCAAAGCTCAATGCCTTTTCTTTGGTATCCCCAAGGGTTTTATCTACTTCGCTTGTGTCTACGCTGATTTTGACAAATAAATCAAGTAGATTCATGTTTCACCACCAATCCGCACCGCGCGACAATATCGGCGGTAATCTCTTCGCACGTTCTGTTGTCCTGCTTTTTCGGCTCAATAATGTCCGCGTATCGCGCCTTGATGTAGTTCCCGCCCGCGTATCGTGCCGTGTTTTCGGCCACAATGCGCAGCGCATCCGTCACATAGATGCGGTATGCGTCGTTTCTCGCTTTTTCATTGAGCCGCGCCACACAGTATCGTAGAAACGGCTTTACTCGCCTTTGCCCTCGGTATTCTCCTGCGCAGAGCCAAAGGATTTCCCGCTCTGCGCTGAGAGAAAAAGCGCGCCGAATGCTTCATCGGTCAAAATCTCCGTCGCGTCTCGCATCAGCTTGACGAGGTTCAGCGCGTCCTTGTAGCGCTCCACGCTTACGCCCTCAATAGAGGCAAGAATGGCGATGATATCGCCTTTGTGGCCCTTGAGCAGCGCAGGGAGCGCTTTGCGCGCCCGCTGCGTCATAAACTCTTTGGCTGTCATGCCCTCGGGCAGCTTCTCGCGCTTGAACAGAGCGGATGCCGCATCGTCTTCCGCAATGTTGGCAATCGGGTCGATAATATCTGCGATGACGTCAAAGACGCGCTCGCCCTGAATGTCGGAAAGTCTCATTTACGCCTCCTCCGTGCCGGCCTTGATGTAGATTTCAAACGGCACCTTGTCCTGCGCGCTCATGGAATAGTGCGCCGTATACTCAAAGGCAAACTGGCCCTTGCCCTTGTCCGCCGTTTGAAGATGGAATCCGCCAGTAGACAGTGCATTCATCAGGTGGATTGCGATAAACCCGCCGTTTGCGTCTCCGTTCTTGTCGGAGTAGTCGCCTACCAACCAGATATCCGAAAAGTCCTTTTCAAGCACGTCATTTCTCGGCGTCACTTTCGTGGCATCGCTGGTGTCAATGTCCGCAGCGCCGCACAGGCTCTTCGCAACGGCGGTGTCGGCGCTGACAAACGTACCGCTCGACTTTGCCTCCCACGAATCGAGCTTTTTCAGCTCCTTCGTGTTTTTCGGGCAGTTGTCAATATCTTCGCCATAGTCCGAGTATTCCGGAGTTGCCGAGAAGTTGACGCCGCCGGTCGTCGCGCCGATCTGCCCTGCCTCTCCAATGGTGCCGGTTGCAGGCGTGAAGTCGGTCGTCAAAACACCGGCGTTGATCTGTAATTTCTGAAATGTATCAACAGGAATTTTGGTAAATTTCATAGTCTTTTCCCTTTCATCAGTTCTGCGACAGGTATTCCACGGTAAGGTTGAGATACCGCCGCTTGATGTCCTTGTCGCTCTCGTCCGCGATGTTCTGGCACCACGGGGAGCCGCGCGTGATCCACATCGCGCCGCCATCGTAAAAGACAAACGTTCCACCCATGCCGATGGCGTCGGCGATCTCCTGCGCCTTTGCGTTCGGTACCGCTTCGCTCTCGGTGTAATACCAAAGATTCACCGTCAGCGCGATTTTGCCGCTCTCCCATGATCCTGTGATAAGTTCATAGGTCAGCCACGGGAAGGTCGCGTCCTTCGGCACATTGGAAGTTGGGTATGCCGGGAGGAACTGGGAAAACCACGCATGGAGCGCCTTGTCCTTTGTCATTTCGGCAGCTCCTTTCGTTCGGCGGTGAAAAATTTCAGCGCCCGGATCGTCGGGCCTGCCGACCGCGGCGCAGCCTTTTCCTCCGGGTTTGAGGTCACGCGGTAGGTGTTGCCGGTGGACGTGTCGCGGAAATAGTCGTTGTACTCGATGGGGACGGTCTTGTTGACCAGCGCGGAATACACCGAGGTCACGCCCTCCTTTTCCGCTCTGCGGGCCTCCATCGAGGTGTCAAGCGCCTGATAATTGAGAAATTCCGCGCCCTCGGTCCATGCGACGATGTAGCCGCCTGCGCCGTCCGGCGTTCGCGTCTTTTCCATCAGCACGCACTTGCTTGCGAAATCGTCCAGTAAACTCACGGTTCCACCCCCTTGAGCTTCCGCCAGTCGTTTAACCGGCCTCTAAAAGCGTCCTGCCAGCCGTTTAACGTGCCGCTGTCGTTTCCTGCGCTGCGTTTGGTGTAGGAGTAGCCCCCGAAGCTCTCGCTTTGATACGGGCTTGCAACGGCCTCTCCGTTCTTTCCCTGCCACGCCTCGATCTCAACCGAAAGATCGATTACGGCTTTCGGCACGGCAAGCGCCCACACAGAGCCGGTAAACGTCTCGTCCGTTAAATCGACCGCCGGATATTGATGCAGGCCGTCGTTAAACACAGAGCCACAGATGCGGAAATATTGATTGGTCAGGAGAAAGGGCAGCGTAATGCTGCCATTCTCCACGGTGAACGTGCCCTCGTGAATGTCCACGAGGAACCAGTTGTTCAAGTGCCGTAAGACCTGTTCAAGCATCACGCCGCCCCCCTTATTTAGACCGTAGCAGCCTTACCCGTATCAGCCTGAACGGTAGCGACGGCAATGCCATCCAGATACTCGGCCCACAGCTTCATGCCCATGATGGCGTACATATCGCCGGTGGCGCGGCTGTAATCGCCGTCCACGTGAACGCCGATCAGGTTGGTTTCGCCCTTCACGGTGTAGTTCAGGCCAAGCTTGGCAAAGTCGCTGTCGCTGGGGTCGACATAGTACAGGTCGATGTTCTCCACGGGCAGAGCAATCACCTTTTTGGAGGCAATGTACTTCTCAGGCAGCAGGAACAGAGTGCGGTAGCCCATGAAGTTCTCCACGTAGTTGATGCCGAACATGGTCTGCACGGTGATCTCCTTGTCACCAAGGTAATCGTAAGCATCGATGATGTTGGCGAAGCCCACCACCTCGGTCACGTCCTTATCCAGCCCGGCAAACTTGTCCAGAACCTTGCCCTTAGCCATAGCCAGAGCACGCTGCCACGTCTTCTCGGTCACCTTCAAAGTGCCGGTACCAAGGAAGGTGTAGAAGTCGGTCAGGACCTTGTTCTGCAAAGCCACAAGGAAAGCCTCGTCGGTCTTCTCCACGGCAACGTCAGCGCCGTACTTCGCCACGCTCTCGATGGTCACGCTCTTGGCGTACTTGGAAATGTCGATGTCGCCGTAGGCAACAGGCTCCACCTTCATCTTGGTGAAGGGGATCTCGTCACCCTCATCCACGGTGCCGCCCTTGAGACCCCCGTCCACGCTGGCCTTGTAGGAAACCAGCTTCGTACCGGGGGCCTTGCGGATGGGGCGCATGATGCCCATGATGTTGCGCAGCGCGTCCCAGTTGTCAGAGAAGCGGGACACGAAATCCACCTCACGGGCGGAAGTGGTAAACTGTGCAGAAGTTGTTACGTTAGTTTTCGCAGCCATAAATAGCTCCTTTCAAAAATCAGTTGTTTTCGCTTGCCATCAGATCGGCAAGCGCTTTCTGGCGCTCCGCCGTGGACATTACGTAGCGGCCCTTATCGTCCTTCTTGTAGATGTCCTCGCGGGTCTTTGCACCACCGGTGTTTGCCGGGGGATTGGCGGGATTCGCGCCCTTTGTCTGCGTGGTGGAGACCAGCCCCTTGTAGGTGCCGTCTACGAGCGCATCAAGGCTTTTGGTGTCCTTGATCTTCTCGCCGTCCAGCTCCAATGCGGCCATTTCCTCGCCGCAGCCGCGCATCGCAAGGTCGAGATTCGCGCCGGTGATGTTTTTGCTCTCAAAGTAAGCGCGCACGGCCTTTTCCTTTGCCGCCTTGCTTTCCTTTGCCGTGACGTCGGATTTGTAAGTTTCAAAGGCCGAGTGTTCCTTCTCGTACTTCTCCTTGTAACCGCCGTCACCTGCTGCCTTGAGGTCGTCCAACTGCTTCTGGACGCCGGGCAGCTTCTCCGCGTCTGCCTTGTACTTTGTGAGATCGTCCTTGAGGGGGTCAACCACGCCCAAATGCAGCGCAACCAAGCGATTTTCGATCTCTTCGGTGCAAGCCTCGCCGAGAATATTTCTAATTTCCGCTCTTGTAAATTTCGCCATGTTATTCGTTCTCCTTTTCCTTGGCCCCAATTCTTCGGGGGCGAACGTTGTATAAAAACCGCTGTACCTCGCGGGTTTTACCTGTTCTAAATTGCGTTTGCCATTTCCCACGCCTTGTGGATTTTCGACCCTTGCCACGCGATCCAGTCGACAAGCTCCTCGTTTTTGCACCATGCCCCTTCAAAAGAAAGCCCACTATCCGAAAGGCCACTTTCGTTGAAAAATGCGTGTACAATTTCATGCCGTAGCGTTTGCTTTTGAGCTTCTTTTGCCGTTTCTACCGGCTCGTTTTCCCACCCCTTATAGGTTGTCATGTCGCAAATTACGATTTGCTTCAAAAGGTAGTCGCAATATCCGTCAATGCTCCTGCGCTCAAAAGCCTCGTCGTCGCTGTACTTTTTAACGACAACCTCGTAATCTGTGCCTAAAATGTTGACTTTGCTGTTAGCCATGCGTTGCCTCCCAAAAGAAAAAGAACCAACCTGTAAGAAATCCTTACAAGTTGGCTCCTATTGCCCTTTCTCACACCCTATTGCGCGGAAGTGCTGTATTTGATTGTTTTTTTGACCTCTAAAACGATGTACCCGTCGCCTTTTCGGCGTATTTCAGCATCATTGCCGCGCTTGATGATGGCTTCAATGGCCTTGATAATTTCGTTATCCATTTTTCAGCTCGTCCTCAAAAATATTTTTGTAAGTCTGCGTATGATCTGCAAGCGCCGGTTTGAGAAACGGATGCGCTTTATTTCCTCGCGTGTAGTGCCAGTTTCCTTTTTCATCCTGATACACCCACGGCGTAGGTCGCCCGCCGCCTCCCTCGGCATAAATGCCGGTGCCAAGCTCTTGATAAACGCCGTATTCAACGTCCGTGCCGATAATAACCGACATTTCGTCATCGTTGACCTGATGCGTAATGCTGTTTTTCAGCCTGCTCGTGGCATAAGGCGCAAGGTCTTTTGCATATCCTTCTGCTTGAGTTCCGCAGCGTTCCAACGCCCGTAAAAGCGCCGCGCGCAACTCTTTGCCGATTTCACTGCTATGGTCTGCAACTTCAATTTCCACGACTTTTCACCCATTCTTGCCATTCTGCAAAGGTCATTTCGCTTACAACTTCATATTCGCCGTTTGCGTTTTTTACACGCATTTTTCTCGGTTCTGCTTCAATTCCCGTCTTTTCGACCGTCCGCATCGTGCATCGGCAATTATACACAAGATATCCCGGCGCACCCATATCGCCCGGATACATCATGTCATATCCATCGACATTAAAAGGTTTATCCCATTCAACGGTCTGCCCGTCGACCATACCGTGTGCATGGCGCGTGCGCCCATCTTTGGTAGCGACCCAGCGCTTTCGGACGTTGACGCCCATCTTTTGCGCCGCCGCATAGCTGTCCATGCGTCCTGCGTTCTGCGCGCCGGTCACGGCGGTTCTGGCCGTGCGGATGGCGGAATCGCGGCTCATGGTGGTAATGCGCTTTTGCAGATCGTCCGCCATGTGCTTGATGCTCTTACCCTGCAAGATGGAGCTGGTGACGCTGGCCGTGATCTGCTTTTTCCCATACGCAAGGTCAATGCCGCGCTTTAAGGCGCGTTTCGGCGGGTAATACGGCATTAAATCCGGCTGTTCTACCATGAGCCGCTTGACCGTCTGCTCGTCCCACAAGTCAAAGCCCACGTCCCCAGCCACACTCTCGATAGTGTACGCCGCATAGTTGCGGTTAAGGGAGTAAATACCAGGCGTAGCATCGTTGGTATAGGACACCGCAACAGCGTTTGCGTCGGTCACACGGTGGGCCACCTTGTCACGCATAGCTTGATAGCGTTTCCCACGCCCGATCTGGTTGAGCCGCCATTGCTTATAGTCGGCCTCCGTCCATTCCTTACCGTTTTGCACGGTTCCGATCAGCGCTTTCATTTCCTCGTCGCGCTTTTTGAATTGCTCAAAATATGCGTCAATGGTCGCTTGCAGTTCTTTCCCAGCCTCACGATACAGCTTCGCAATGCGCCGCTCCAGCTTTGCAAGCTCCTTGTCGGTCAGTTTGTGGCCGAGGTCACTGTTCGACATCGCCGTTCACCTCCGGCGCATCCGGTTCCGCAAAGCTTCGGTCAATCTCTTCTGCTGCCTTCCGCTTTGCCATATCCTCGTACTGGTCAATGTCGCCGTTGATGGTCAGCAGCTTCTTTGTGATGTATTCGTCATCGTAGTACGCCGCGCCCAGAAGAATGTTCTGCGTTTCCTCGCTCTTGTTGATGATCTGATTGCGCGTGTAGCTCGGCTGGTCTTCAATTCCTGCCAGACGCAGGATTTCCACAATAAACCTCGTGACCGCGGATTCAAACTTGTCCGTTTTCAAATCAAGGGGCGCATAGCTGGCCTTGATAGCAGTCGCTGTCTGATTGCCCGCAGATACCGCCGCAGCGTCAAAGCACTGGAAATCCTCGTACAGCTTTTTTTTGAGCATATCAATGGTGCTGCTCGTGCCCTCATAGGGAGCCTCAATTGTCTGCGGTGTTGCCTTTGCACCGTTGTCGCCGTTGGCGTGGGCCACATGCAGCGTTTTGAGCCGCTCCACAAACTTTACATCGTCCAAATCGTCCATGCCGTCGCAATTAGAAAGCACCCAATAAATCAGATTGCCCTCGTCCACGTTGTTGACCATGTTCGAGGACGCAAGATCCAGCGCGTCGATGGTGTTGCGCTTTCCAACGATCTCGGATAGACACCGCTTATTGTTTTTCAGCGGCACGATGGGGAAACTCGGATAGTTCCCGCCGTCATAGATTTCGGTTTCGCCGACCTCGGCCTTGCGGATAACAAGCTTGTAGCTGCGCTTTTCCTGCAATACGCTCATATCTTTGTTCTTCGGCTGGAAATACTCGGTAAAGCCATCGATCTCGTACAGCGTCGCTCTCAGGGGTTTATCCTGAGCCACCTGCCAAAAGCGGATACCGGCTTTCATTGCACCGTCCTCTTCATCATAGAGGGGGACGAACTCAAGCAGAGAGAACACCCGCAAATGCGTCAAATCCCAAAACCCAAAGGATACGCCTGCAATTTTCGCTTCTCGCGCCGCATCCATGACTTCTTGGTCGAAGTCCGGGCAAAGTTTTTTCGGTGTTTCCTTCTCCGCAAAGGTCACGCCGTTGCCCAGAAGATACGATACCTCTTGATCCACCGCCAAGCCAAAGAAACGGCTGGCCAGCTTGTGGTTTGCCGTCCACATATCCGTGTGGCTTCGGCCCTGCATATCATAGATTATCTTCTCGTAGCGGTTGATGGTCGGATTCAAGCCGTTGTAATATTCCTCCGCATCCACCGCCGTCTTATATGCCGCGCTATCGCGGTGCTCATTGATCGCGCTGCGGATAAACTCAATGCGCGCCTGCTCGTTGTCACCAACCGCCACAAGGTCGTTATATGTTTTGATAGCCGCTCACCGTCCTATCTGTTCCAAATGGGGGTATAATCGCTTTTGCCCTTTTGACCAGGCACCTTCCATATCGATTCCGTCGCATATCGGCACGCATCGATATGGTGGTTATTTGCGTCAGGATAACCACTGATGATTTCTCCTTCGCGGTTCCGCTCGTACTCATAGGAAATAAATTCTTCTGCCGTTTTGGGGCATCTCGTGCGGTCAATTACAATGCTTGATAATCCCTGCAACCACTGCATAGAGCGGTCAACGCTTCCCGGCCCTTTTCTTGCGCTAATGCAGCGTAAGCCGAATTTTTGATAGTCCGCGACACTCTTAGGCTCTGCGCCGTCTGCTGTGATGAGGTCGTCGCGGGTCAGCCCATAGTCAATCAGCATATCCGCCGTTTCTTTGTTCCGCTTCTTGTTTGCGGTCATTTCCGCGAAAATGTATAGCGTGCGCCTCGCAGCGTCGTAATAGCAACGATTGAATGCCCACGGGTCGGGGAAATATCCCCAGTCAACACCGTTATAAATGCGGTCAAAACTCGAAACTTCTTCGTCGGTAATTTCTCGCAGCTCCAAGTTTTCAAACACGTTCCCGCCGGTTCCAACCGGAATGCCGAGATACTCGTGCTGATACGCTCTCTCGTCCGTGGCTTTCAGGTGTTCCGCTTCGTCTAAAAACTGCTGCCCCAGCCATTCTGGAGGCGCTTGCAGATACGTTGACTTGTGGCACAGCCGGTCAGCGCGTTCCTCCAAGCTATCCTTGTTTGCCCAGTTGTCGCGCGAAATTGGCGGGTTGTAGCTCTCAAAATTCCAGAACACCGAGCCACCGCGCATGGTGGACTGTAAAATAGTTCGGATTTCCGCACGTCCGGCAAACTGGTCTTTCTCTTCAAAGTGCGTCACGGCGATATAGCCAAACGGCACTTTGATAGACTTGATCTTCATCGGGTCGTCAGCACCACGGAACATGATCTTTTGTCCTGTCGGCTTATAGATCAGCTCCATTGGGGAAACCTTTGCTTCCCAATACGCTGCCATGCCCAGCTCACCGATTGCCCAGATATACTGCGCGTACACGCTGTCACGAATGGTATTTGCTACCTTGCGCAACACAAGCGCGTGTGTTCCCGGATTGTTTATCAGCAGCAGGGGGACGAGTACAGACACCGTGGAGGATTTTAGTGAGCCGCGCCCACCGCTGAAATCGTAGTGCGTGTGACCGTGGTGGAACACGTCATGCGCCACGGCGTAGAACGCAGAGCCGATTTTTTCAGACAGGCGAATGTCAGACATCAATTATCACCTTGACACCCTCTGTGTTGATGTTCTGCTCCACAATATCCTTCTGGTCGAGGTACTGTTTCCCCAGCCAAATGGCCATATTCGCGTTCTTTTCAGCCAATCGCCACTGACTTCTCCGCAGCGAAATTTTCCCAGCTCCGCGCTTTTGCTTAAATACTTCGGAAAAACTGGCATGATAGGTGCGTTTACACCAACTATCCAGTGTTTTATCGGTCACACCAAACCAGCCACAGATTTCCTCAAGCGTGCATTGCAGGCCGCAGAGGTTCTCGAACTGCTTCTGGTCTATTTCCTTTCTTGGCCTTGCCATACGCGCCCTCCTTTCTCTGCTGGCGTTTGATAAACTTCTCCATATCCCGCTTTAGGTGCGGGCTGCTTGTTTTGGCGATGATCGCCCGCGCTTCTTCAATCGTCATTCAGCAGCACCGCTTTCTTCCCCGTAAACTTCTCCCAACGGTCAACAATGACATCGGCATACTTTTGGTCAAACTCCATGCAGTACGCGTGTCTTCCGTTCTGCTCCGCTGCCATGATCGTTGTGCCGGAGCCAGCGAACAGGTCAAGTACATTCTCACCCGGCTTACTGGAGCACTGCATCTGGTAATCAAACAACTTAATCGGCTTCATGGTCGGATGCTCCGCAGATTTGACAGGCTTATCGAAATTCAACACCGTTGTCTGTCTGCGATTCTTGAAGAAGTAGTGCTTCTTACCCTCCGTCCACCCGTACAGGCAAGGCTCGTGATCGTCCTCTTCAATCTCACTTTCACCGTACAGGCAAGGTTCATGTTTCCACTGGAAATCCTGTCTCCCCATTACGAGGGAATTCTTTACCCAAATCAGGCACTGCCGGACACGCAGCATTGCGTCTTTACACGCACCGCGAAAGTTATACCCTTCACTGTCTGCGTGCCAGATGTAGAACGGAGCACCGGGCTTCATGACCAGCGCCGCATTGGAGAATGCATCCGTCAGGAAACGCCTGAAGGCCGTATCCTCCATATTGTCGTTCTTAATCTTCCCGGCGGTGCCCTGATAGTCCACATTGTACGGGGGGTCTGTGAGCAGCAAATCCATTTGTGCCCCCCCCACGAGCTTCTGTACATCTGTCAAAGACGTGCTGTCTCCGCACATAAGGCGATGGTCTCCAAGCTGGTACACATCGCCAAGTTTGCTCTTTGGCTCTGCCGGTAAAACGGGATCGTAATTGTCCTCTACCACTGACGTGTCGAGTTCATCACGCAGACCCCAATCAAAGTCAAAAGCAGACAAGTCAAGCCCCGGCAGCTCATCAGCCAGCAGGTCAAAGTCCCAATCGCTCTCGTTGCTCTTGTTATCTACCAGCCGCAGGGCGTTCACCTGCTCCGGTGTCAGATCGTCCACGCAGACGCAAGGCACTTCTTCCATGCCCAGTTTCTTCGCCGCCAGAGCGCGGCAATGCCCGATTACGATCACGCCGTCACGATCAATCACAATCGGCTGTACAAATCCGTACTGCTTGATGCTCTCCGCAACGTTGTTGATTTGCCGCTTATCATGCTTTTTTGCGTTTGCGGAATACGGCACAATATCCGCAAGCCGCCGCTTTGTGATTTCCATGCCATCCTCCTGTTTTGCTACTAGCCCCCACCCCTTGGCCTTACATAGCAGACTTTACCCGCCCCGAGGGCATACACTTGCGCTGAATCGCTCTTCCAACCAAGCCACAATGCATCGTCGAACTTTCAGGCGGGCGCTATGCCCATTGCCAAAGGCATCGGCTCTCCTCTTTTGGAGCGGCGAGACGGTATCGAGCCGCCACACGTCCACAATGTTGCCTATAGCCATTGCTTTCGCTTCTGCTTCTGCACGCCGCATATGTCCCCGCTGGGCCACATCGTTGAGAGGTGCGCGGGGTCCTGTGCCGCATGAGAGGTGCGACCTCTCGGCCCTGATCGTGGGCTGCATCGCGCGTGCGGCATGTTGCGGGGAACGGTGTGAAAAGATGAAAAGCACCGCGCCCCGCGATGGCGTAGGGGGTAAACGCCATAAATGAGAGAACCGCAAAGGCTTTTGCACCTCTGCGATTCTATTATCTCATAAGCAAATGGCTTTTTAAGGCCAACTTTTAATCATCGAGCAGCCCGTAGTTCCGCGCGACGCACTTAATAAAATCCGTATGCCATCGTCTCGCCGTCCGGTCGGAACAGTTAACCGCCATCGCCGCACCTTCGAGCGTGTGGGTCTTGTCCCAAAACACAAGGCGGATAAACTTTAAGCGCTCTTCGCCGTCTTGCATTGACTTTGTTTCGCTCACCGCTTTTCGCACAGCGTTGTTTTCTAATAAAGACACTCCGTGCAACTCCTGCTCTCGATTGGGGGTATAGCGGCGGATAATTGCTTTTACATAGCCCCACCAGCTGTAACGAGGTTTACTCATGGCGTGCCACCTTCCTTTTCACCCACACCCACAGATTCCGCCAGGGGTGGGATTCTGCGTAATTGGCGCGCTGCTCGGCGTTGCTCCATTGCTGATGCATATAATCACGTTCTTCTTCAACTTGTCGGCAGCCCACCGTCATTCTCGATACCTCTGCATTTGCCCGCCCAAGCGCCGCCTCAGTGTCAGCAAGCTTATTTCGCAGCGTATCCAAGTCCGCTTTCAGGTTCGCGATCTCGTTTGCCTTGTTGATGACCTCGCCGTTCATCTGGTCAAGCCGCTCGGTCAGCGTGCCGATCTCTCCACGCAGCTTTTCATTTTCCTCGGCCAGTTTTACGCCGTCCTTAAAATGTGCCGCCGCCTCAGCTTCCGCTGCCCCCTGCTTTTCCTGTGCTTCCTCCACCATTTTCGCCATCTGGTCTTTGGTGTACTTCTTGATGTTGATGCTCATAATTTGGCTCCTCCCATTTTCATTTGTTCCCCGCGTCCCCGGTCGCTCACGATGCTCACGACCTTGCAGTCGCCGTATCGCTCGATATCCATGGCGATACGATCCTTGATGCCCTGCGCGTCGGAGGCGGGGACGTTGGCTTTAATCGTGATCGTCAGCATATACGTACGACCTTCTTGCCGTCCATCTTCACGCCGCAGTTGGGGCAGTACGGCTTGCGATAAGTTCGTTCTCTGCCGCTGTCGCAGATAGCAACAACCTCACCACAGTTTGTGCAATACCAATCGCCATCCGCATCTTGTTCCCACCGACCATGCACCACCGGGGCAACATCAGCGGCCGGAATGTTCTTGATGGATTCGATGCTACTGGCAAGGCATCCATCTTGCATGAGTTTAAGCAACGCATCTTCCCTCTTGATGTATTCAGCCATTGCCAAGAGTCCTCATCACATACGCCACGCAGTTCTCAGGGTCATTTCCACAGAGACATGGCGCATATACGCACGAATCACAAATTGTAAACATCTCAGTTAGTGTCATTGTCAGCCCTCCTGTTCCATGCTTCGATCTTGTTTGCCCTAATCACAAAACCAGAAAGAACGCACCCGTTATACCAATGCTTCCATTCTCCGCAGTTTGGAGTTCTTACAATCTCACCCATCGGCTTAGCTTCCGCCCCGCAGAAGGGGCATGGTTTCAGGTCAGCCAATGTGACGCCGCCTCCTTTGCTTCCTCCTGACTAAGAAAAACAACGCTCCCGAAGTTGCTTAGTCTCTCATAGTCTCCGCCATGTCTTCCCTCCAGATAAACTGCATCCGCCATGACGTGTAGCGGAATTACGGGCTCCGTGTCCGCAGCCCACACCGTATCGCCGATTTTGCACGGTCGGATGACAATTTGATGGTTTCTGTCGGCCTCGGCCAGCTCACGTAGGCGGTCATAGCTGCCGATGCTGTTAAGAACTCGCATCATGGCGTTCCATTCACCCCATAAGCTGCGCACCTCTTCCGGCGTCAGCCCCGTTTCCTCGTAGGCTGCAAGACGCTCCACACACGTCTGTCTGTACGCGCTTTTTGCCACACGGTCATTGCAATCATTGCCACTGTAACAACCTGCCGGATAATTGTAATCCGCTGCGCCGCTTGCGAGATATTTTGTCAATCTCTCCATCACTCCACCTCCTGCATCTTACTAATCACTTTTCGGATCACGTCGCCACCGTAAGCGTCTTTTGTCAGCTCCAAAAATTCCGTCAGCGTCATCATGCCGTGCTCGAGGTCGACGCCGTAGTCTCGGGCAAACTGCTTTCGCCCCATGTCACACGATCCGGTCAAGTGATGATGCCAGTCGTAAAAATACTGCGTCGGATACGTTTTTTCACGGTCTGTCTCTCGCAGGAACGCATCTATACGCTCGTCTTCCGGCATATCCTCGAAAAGCTTGTCTCGCAACGCCTCCATTGCTTCGCGCAGCGTTTCGCCATGCGCGAAAATGTTGTCCTGCTTGACGATGTAGCACGGTGTAAGCGTCAAATCACCGTTCAAGATTGCCCCGTGCGCAGTGTTGCCGCGCACGGAACGAATCAGCGTATTGACACCGTCAATTCGATAAACCGTTTTCCGGTTGAAACTCTTAATTCCGGAGCCGTAGCCGGAGCCGTCGCCGGAGCCGTAGCCGTAGCCGTAGCCGGAGCCGGAGCCGTAGCCGGAGCCGGAGCCGTAGCCGTCGCCGTAGCCGTAGCCGTCGCCGTCGCCGTAGCCGTAGCCGTCGCCGGAGCCGTAGCCGGAGCCGTAGCCGGAGCCGTAGCCGGAGCCGGAGCCGTAGCC
>ERZ834798.1244-NODE-1244-length-24033-cov-2.865919_pt1 | contig 24033 bp, 29 predicted proteins | sample MGYA00519689_ERZ834798 | MGnify/ENA primary metagenome ERZ834798 (study PRJEB31850, sample SAMEA3708761) | human gut metagenome | biome: human gut; feature: human-associated habitat; material: faeces | place: China | collected 2014 ...
AAAAAGCAATGGAGGACGAGGAACGTTTCCAAGAACTTAAATCCAAGTTCTTCGGTATCCGTTTCACGGACGGTACAATCCAAGTCCACGTATTGGAGAGTGTGCAGGAGCATTTGGAGGAGGGAACGGCAATGCACCATTGCGTATTCTCCAACGAGTACTACCTCAAAGAAAACTCGCTGATACTTTCGGCAACCATTGAGGGCAGACGGATAGAAACGATTGAAGTCAATCTGGACACGCTTAAAGTGGTGCAAAGTCGTGGCGTGTGCAATAAGAATACGGAATATCACGACCAAATCGTGAGCCTTGTTAATGCCAACCGCAAATTGATAAGACAGAGAATGAGAATGAGAGCGACAGCATAAGCAACAATCACCAAAATATCACAGATATGAAAGCAGAAATAGAAAGCATCGTATGTAATTGGGCGGACGAGATACCTCATATCCTTGTAAGGGTAATCAATGCCATTACCTTATCCGCCAATGAAGAGGAACTGAGGGCAGCCGTCAAGCAGATAGCCGAAGAAATGGAACTTGACAAGTTCTTTGCCTATGGTTACGGCACACATCATTTTTGGCTTACCCACCGCAGGTTATCCAATGGAGAGCCGAAGGAACACAGATTATTAAAGGCTGAGTTTTGAGAATATGAAGAAGAGAGTTTACAGAATACGGACGCAGTACATTTTCGAGGGAGTGTTTGAGGTAGTTGCCGAAAGCAGGGAGGACGCACGGCAAAAGGTCATTCAGAATAGCGGATTGGTAATGGGTGGAAACATTCACAGCACCCTGCCCGATGAGAAGGTGAATTGGGCTTTCTCCACTCACCCCGAAATAAGGACGGGACGGATAACGGTTCAAGAAGAACAGACAGAGTAAAGCGGTCGGCAAATCTGCCGACCGCTCCTTTCTTTCGTGAGCATCAGGCGGACAAAGAAAGGAGCAAAGAAACCCCAATGAAAAACACCCCGTTACTTTTGACAGTGAGTTGAGACGGCTCTGAAATGAAAAACGAGGGGGCAGTTTGCAATCTGCACTCTCTTGTTTTCTGTTATTCGGAAACAAGAATTTTATTTTTCTCTCTGATATTTAGCAATAAGTTTTTTTAATATTAAAAGTATGTCATCAAGGGAAATGCCACTGCGTTCGCTCATCATGGCAATGGTTGCTTTAGGAATGATGATGCGTGCAAGAGGCGAATTGAGCATTTTGAAAGCAGAGTTCATGCTTGGCAAATCTTTCCGTAACTGTGGGTAAATTTTGAACAAATCCTGTAAGCGAGTGTTGGCAGAGAGTTCTATTGTCGAGTTTTCTTTTGTAGCAGGTGTATCATCTGAAGTAGAATTTTGATCCTCCATTGATTTTACCCCTTGTGTGTCATTTGACCATGTCAGCAGCGTGCGTGAACCTTGAAGCTCACGAATGCGACTACAATCTTGCATCATTTCGAGTACGCCTCTGAATCGTCCTTCTGCATCACGCACGGCTACATAATAAATATAGATGAACACACCGGGTTTGTTAATCCAAAAATCTACGCTATCTTGCTCACCCGAGCGGAATTTGGCAATAATTTCCTCAACGAGGTGAACACTGGTGCGTGGGTGGCAGTTTTTCACATCACGTCCGATAACATTCTTGCTGCGTGGGAAGATGCGGTGGTTGGTATCTGAATAGAAGCGAACGAGTTCGTTTTCATCTACATAAGATATATCTACAGGAAGATGCTTGTAAATGAGGTTGATTTGTTCGAGGGAGAGTTTGCCTGTTGTAACGTCGAAAACTCGGTCTGTATCGCCTCCTCCCAGCCCATATTTACTAAGAAGCGCAGATAGTTCTGAGGCGAAACCGTCAGGGACTGTTGTGGGCTGGGTTTCTGTTTTGTCTGTATTTTGGAATCCTTCTACATCAATCCATGCAAAGCCAATTTCGTAATCTCCCGAACGCATCTGTTCGAATTCTTCTGGAGTAATCATTGCCAAAGCAGTTGGGTAGAGTACAGATTCTTCTTTCTGTAAAAGATCCAGCACATCTGCCACAATGGTAGACTGCATCGCCAAAAATTCCTCTTCTTTGTCTTCCTCAATAAGTTTTTTAGCATCGCGTATTTCGTCTCGCACAAAGTCGTCGAGCAGCCACATCGTAGTCGTGGGGCGGTCAAATCCTTTCTGTTCGAGTATGGAGTAGAGCTGGTTCTGCTTACGCGAAAGGTGAGTACGAAAAGCCGCTATTTGGTCGTACAATTCGAGCCACTGATTCTTGATAATCGGATATTGTACAAGGTCTTCTATGGCGAGCATGTGGCGACGCATTTCATCGTTCTCTCTGTAGTAGCACATGATAGGGTGGTTGAGAGGAAGATTTGGGCGATTGGTGTCCATCACTTCATCAAACAGCTCAATCATTTTTTGAATATCCTCCTTGCGGCACTCGTTCTCTTCTATGGTTTTGAGTTCCTGTTCTGCCAATGCAATTTCATAAGGGCGGATTTTCCCAATTTGCTCTCTTATTCGGGTTCTACCCTCTTCCAATGAAATATCTCCTCGTTGGTATGCCTCTTTAATCTCGAGTATTTTACCGAGTTTCTCAAGGTCTGCACTCGGCAGGTGTTTTTTCATATCCATAACGTTATTGTCTGTTGATGAGGTAAACGAAAAAATCACTCTCTTCTATGGCATTTACGCCTACATGAGCTTCGCCGGGGAAATGTAGAACGGTGCCTGTGCTGATACGATGTATCTCGGTATCGTCAAGAGCAACCTCCACAGTTCCTGCCACAATGGTGAAGAATACTTCCTGTCCTTTATGGTCGTGTGAGGGTATTTGTTCTCCGCTTTTCAGATGCAGGTGTACAAGCATAAGTTCCTTGTTGTTAATCACCTTACCTAAAGTATTGATTTCCTGCCCAATGGGGTTAATTGTCTGTTTCATAATTCCTCTTTTTATTAGGGTTTATAATTTTAATGTAATATTGGCACGGAGCGAATACCGAAAGAGGCAATCACTCCGAAAACTTGATTTAAAGTCCGTCGTCACCGCTTGAACTACCGCCTCCATTGAGTTTTGGTGTTGGTTCGGTCTTGCCTTTCTTGGGCTTGGCGGTCGTCTGCTCGTAGGTAACGTCGGTCAGCGTGAAGTACTTGCGCGAGGGTGAGAGCCTCACGACGGGCTTCTCGATGTGCTTCTGCACGTTGAAAACCTCGCCCACAGGCACGACCTTGCTCTTGAACGACGGGCTTAACGTACCCAAATCGCCAAACTCCACGATGTCGCGGGCAATCTCGGTGGCATAGTTCAGGACGGCTTCCACTTCCTGACGGTTAAATGTGGTGGACTTCGCCACACGTTCGCAAAAACTGCGGAAATCCACACGATGCCTGCCCGTAGGGTGAGCAACCTACACGGTCTTTCCTGCCTGAGGACCGACATTCATCTTGCGTTCCATAAGAACGAACTGCAACGGTTTATTTGCCATAATTCAATACTATTTCCTCCTTTGTTCTCTCTCCCGAAGTCGGAGGATTTCGCTTGCGGAAGACATTACTTTGTCTTGATAACGCAAATATACTTGATTTATTGCGAAAAAGATACAGAGCTATCCGAAAAAAGATACCGAGCGATTATAAGATTGCTCGGTATCTTTTGAACGACCATTCGGCAAGTTCTCCTGTATGGCTGCCAAACGGCAAGAAAACGCCCCTTGCGAAACATAAAAATGTCGCAAGAGGCGTATTGGATAATCAGGGCACATAAAACAGGGCAAACTCCACCTTTCGTCGTTTGACAAGTCCTCTGAGGACTTTGCCTTTGTATCGGCAGAAAGAGACAAATTCATGGTAGAAATTTCTGTCGCCCGACTCTATCTTCCGCAGTAATTGGCTCTTGGGATGTTTGCCGTATCCCAGCAACCTGCCTGCTCCTATGTTGTAGGACAAAACGGCAAGCATCAGGGCATCTCTCCCGTAGTCCTTGAACATCATCAAACGCTTCATCAGGTCAGCCCGAAGCAGAGAGTCCGCCTGCCGTTCCGTCATCGCTGCCGTGAACCGCTCTCCGGGCAGAAGCCGATGTCCGTAACCTACATAGGGATAATCCTTCCAAGAATGTAAGCCCTCGAAGTACTTGATGCAGACAACGGCACGCTCGAACGGCGGTAGTGAAAAGAGAGCCTTTCCACCCTCCTGAGCGGAAAGGCGGAAGCAGGATAGGCAAACAAGGCAGAACGATAAAACGAGAAGTTTACTTCTTGTCCCCATTCGTTTTCTCCTTTTCCTCGTCCTTTTGACTGTTGAACTCAAACGAGAGTTTCACCATCTGTCCGAAATTATCCTCCACATACACATCTATCGTCTGCTGGTCAGAGGAAGCAGAGGTGTAGTATAGCCTGAACACCTCTTTTGTAAGAGGGTAACGGTCATTGGGTTTGAACACCGTGCCATCGTCCATCTTCAGCCGTCCCTTTCCATCAGGCTGAAAGTATCTAATGGTATAGCGTGCGTCTTCAAACCATCCCTGCCGTTTGAGCGTACAGCGTATCTCCGCCGTCTGTCCCTTGACGATGTGCTTCTGCACCGGCATCGTCTCTACCGTGAAGGGGTACGCCTGCTGAATATCCAGCTCGTGATTACAAGCAGATAGACAAAACCCGGCGAGGGCAAGCACTCCCATTACCCAAATTGTGTTTATAATTTTCTTCTTCATTGTTTATTATCGTTTTGTTGTTTTACATTGTTTCCTGCATTCTTGGAAAGCAGAAACTCATTCAAATCCTTGTGGTCGGCATACAGGGAGGAACGGTCGATGACCCTCTCTCCGAAACAGTCGTGTAGTCTCTGAAAAGTCCTTCTCCCCGCCTCGTCATTGTCGAGGAAGCAGTCAATCCTCTCATAGCCGTGCAAGGCTCTTACTGCCTTCTCCACGTTGGAAACGGAATTAAGCACAAGCCAATCCGAAGCGATGATGCCTAACTGCATAGCCGAGAGGTAATCCATAAAGCCCTCAAAGACGGAACATACGTCCGAACTATTACGTTTCAGGGAAATATCCTTCGGTGGTATGCAACCCTTGAAAAAGCGATTGCGCAATTCTAATCCTCCTGCCTCGTTACGAAAGCCGATGGCATAGTATCGCTTGCCACGTATACGGTATCTCACCTCCTCGCAGTTGGGGATGGCAACGTGGGCATCGATGCCCCGTTCTTCCAAATAGCCCAGCAGTCTGCCATTCAATAAGGGACGTGTCCAAATATCCTCAAAGGAGGGTTCTCTTTCTTTTTCCCTTGGCGATTGCTCCATAACGGGAAGCGGACAAGCTCCGCTCCGTGCGATGAAAGCCGCCCTCAGGAGGAAATCCTCGCTTCCGATGAACGCTCCTGCCAAGTCGAAGATGTCGCCACCTTTGCCCGTTCCAAAATCGAACCAGATATTCTTGGCGGTATCGACCTTGAAAGAGGGTGTCCGCTCCGTGCGGTACGGAGCGGAATACCACAGGGCGTTTCCTCTCTGTTTGGTCGGCTGAATCCCCATTGCGTTCAGGAAGTCCGCAATGGGAATCTCTCTCATCTGTCGAACGTCCATCAGTCCAGCATGATTTTCAATCCGACACCGTACTGGGTGTGAAAACGCTCCGTAGAACCTCCCCACAGACAACGTTCCCTGCCATAGAACAGCAACACCAATCTGTCCGTCAGATAGGTCTCCGCCTGCAAGGTGACGGCACCGCCATAAAGAAAGCCGTCCTTGTTGCGTAGCGTTGAGCCGTCAAAGAGCAGCTTCTTTCCGCCATTAACCGTCTCGTATCCAGCCAAGGCGGAAACACCTGCGGAGAGGAAGAAGGTCTTGCTCCCGTCGGAAAGCACACCAAAGAAGAAACCTCCCTCGCCCGTGAACTGCTCCACAGGTATACGCCTTTCCCGATAGGGATGGTACCTTCGGAGATACTCCGCCCCAAGCATCCATTGATGCCCGCCTTTGGTGTAGGTGGCAAGCGAAGCTCCGAACGTATAGCCCGTCTCATTCTTTGAAGAGGGAGAATAAAAACCATCCGCCATACCGGAGGTCAGGCGTATGCCTTTCATCTTGGGCAGACAGCGTTGGGCGTGCGCCTGTCCTGCAAAGAGGGCAAGCATCACGACAAACAGGAAAAATGCGAGCTTTCTCATATCACTTCACTTTGAGTTCGTTGATTTCCCTTGCACGCACAAGGTCTTCATTCTCCACGATAAAGGATTGGTGTCTTCCTCCGTTCTTCTCGTGCATCTCCACAATGAGCTGCTTGTCATCGGGGATGGTGAACTTTTGCAGGGTGAATACCGTGCGACCGCTCTTCTGCCCCGCCACGCAGGTGATGTAGTTGTAGGCACGCAGCGGAAGCAGTACCTGCTCCTGCATGGCGGTCTGCTTGGCGACCTTTTTGTCCACGATCTTAAACGTGATGAAGTCGATGTCGAACGGCACGTTGGACTTGTTGCGCAGTTCCGTATGGAAGTACAGCAGTCCGTTATGCGAATACAACCCTTTGAGCAGGTACTGAATACCGAAAGCCTTGCTGCCGATGTGCTTCACCGTCCGCCTGTCCTCCTTGTGAATGGATTTCATGATGAGCCTTACCAGCATCGGGCTTTCGCTTCCGAGTTCCTTGAGATAGACCTCCATAGCGTTGTTCGGACGGTTTACGCTCGCTCCGTCGTGGATAAAGTCCGCCATTTCCACATTGAGTAGTAGTGGCTCGCTTGCATACTTGACATTGAAGGTGTAGAATGCCCCGTCTTCGGTGATGACACTCATGTTCGTCTCTTCACGGAAGTCTTTGACCGTCGCTTTCACACGGATAACGTTTTCCGCACCGTCCGCCTTCCCCGCAATGAGATTGGGCGAACCCAAATCGACATAGCGCACGGCAGAGGGGAAGATGATGTGTACCGTCTTGTCGTAGGTGATTTCCAACCCGTGAGGCGGTATCATCCGCTCAAAGGCAATTTTGCGGGTCAGTCCCTGATAGAGGTCTCCGCTTGAAGTTGTTTCCTGTGCGTTGGCACAGACTGCGCCCAGCATCAGGGCGATGGCTAAAACTGTTCTTTTCATTTTTACTTTGGATTAAAGTGGTGAATAATAACTGTGAATTACTTGTTGTCCGGTTGGTAGAGCAATACCTTGTAACCAGCCTTCAGATGCACCTTGACGGTACGCATTTTCTTAGAGAAATACTGCGAGGTGCCTTGTATCAGTCCCTTCCCCAAATCAGCGGCAAGCTGTGCGCCCGCATCAGTGGAGAAGTTCATACTGCTGCCTGCGGAAGTACCCATTCCTGCGACAATCTCCTTGGCGGCACTGCGCTCCATCGAGCCGGGGATGAATATCCCAGCTTGTCCGTCCGTATCGTACACCGCCAACTCCACGGGGATGATGTTCCCGTGATATTCCAGCGAAGAAATGACAACGGCGAGCCGTTCGCCCTGTAGCTTTGTCGTTCCCACGACAAAGGCGTTGCGTGGAATCTCCCAGCCCGATACCAACATCGGCTCCAAGAGACGGAAACGTACGATTTGCCCGTCCGTAACCGTCTGGTTGTTATGCACACAGGCTGATATGGTGTTTCTCTCCGTCTGTGAGGCTGTCCCGATAGCAGTTTGAAATAGGAAATTTCTCTCCTTGACATATTCGGAGCGGAAAGTCGAGTCGCTCATCGGCTGCGCCAGAGCCGACACCACTTGCTCGCTCACGGGGGCAACGGGAAAGGCTACCGCCTTCCCGTTTCGGGTGGTTGCGACCGCTTTCCTTTCGGAAGCCGTCTCCCCATCCGAAACCAATGCCTTACTTGGCAACTGCTGTCCACCGCCCGACGGCATATACTTTGCTGCCAGTTGATAGGACTTTTCAAGCAATGCCATCTGGTCGTTTACGGTTATGGCAGGCGACTGCTGTTCGCTGCTCATACGGTTTTCCAACTCTGCCAAACGGGCACGCAGTTCCTCCTTTTCAGGGTCTTCTCTCGGTGCTTCATAGAAACTGCCGAGCGTGCGGTTGATGTCCTGATAGGCGGATGCCGAAGCGTGAAAGCCATCTTGCGGAGCAGAATGTCGGGACGTGTATCCCTCACTCTCATTCGAGGGGTCAGACTCCCAAGCGGACGCTTCGCCCGCTCCCTGTGAAGTCTCTCCTCCTGTCATTTCCCCGAACATGGAACTAAGGCTTTGCATGGCACGACTCCGTTCCTGCTCCTTCTGTTCCATCATCTCCTTCTCGTAGGCTTTCTTCTTGTCACCAATCAGTTCGGCTGCCATCGGGTCGGGCACTTCCGTGTTGAAGCCCTTTGCCTGTTTCTCCTCTTCTTTCTCCGACGGAGCGAAAATGAGCCACATGGAGCCTGCAAAAAGCAGGAACATCAGGGGATAAATGATAAATTTCTTTCGCCTTTGTCTCTCTTCCTCCGTCAGCTCAGGCGAGGTGCTCGTATCGAAGGCTGTCTTTCTTTTGAATGGGAACATAATCGTAATACTTTAATAGGTTGATACTGTCGTTGGGATAAAGCCGCCTTACTTCGGGGGCTTCAATATGCTCGATTGCCGGCAACGTTTGCTCTTCGGAGTCTCCATCGGAGAAGATGCGGTACAAACCGTTGAAGAAAACGTAGTTGGCAAGGAGGGCGAAGAAAAGAAGCATCGTCAGGACGACATACAGCCTCAGATGAGCGGGGATGCGTCCGCACAGGCGGCGGAGTCTTGCCTCCATTCCCTCCTGCATCATTTGGAACAGACTTTTCTTTTTCATCGCTTACGGGTACTGATGTCCTTGTTCTCGACAATCTCGAACCCTTCGATATTGAAGCCATTCGGATTGTCATCGCTGCGGCTCGTATTGAGCAGGCGACATACGGTCACGAGACTGCGCTCGGTCACATTGGTGGCACGGATAATCATCTGCCGGGCATGCGTCCGTACCGCATAGGGATAGCGGTCGAAGTCACAGAGTACGCTGTCCACCTGTACGACCTGATTGATATTTCCCGCCACGATACGGTTGTAGTACCCTTTCTCTGAGAAATCCCGATAGTAGTTGTAGGCACTCTTGTCCGCCAAGAGCAGCGCACGGGAGATATTCCCCTCGATGGCACTCTTATCGGGTGAAAGGGTGAAGAACAACTCGTGGAAGCGGCGCACATGCTCCTTGGCTTCCGCGGGTCTGTTCTGCGACAGATCCTGCGACAGGGCGAGCATCAGCGACTTTCCCCCATCCAGCACATAGATTTTCTGCCTTTGGGCTTCGGCAAAGGAGTAGGCACTCCATACCGAATAGCCAGCAAGGAGAACGCACAGGCAGACGACGACCAAGGTAAAGAGGCGTATCTGCCTGAAACTTGTTTCGATATTCTTTAATGACTTAAATTCCATAGCTTTTTAATTTTGTTCGGATGATTCCGGTGATTTATTTCCTCCCCGATGGAACAATCTTCCGGCAACGTCTTTGGCTTTGCTCCCCGCATAGCTCATTGCGTTTCGTGCGTGTCCTCCGGCAAAACCGCCAACGGCTCCACCTACGGCACCTGCGATACCGGCACCCTTTCCTGCCGCATAGTTCACGTTCTTGCCGAAGTTACCCGCTCCACCTGCCTGTATCACCCAGCCTGCAACCGTGGGAATGGTGAAGTAGCCGATGATACCGATAACCATGAAGACGAGATACACGCCGTTCGAGGCATCTATCGTATAGGTAGGGTCGTTCTGCAACTGCGTGATGTCATGTTTGAGCATCAGCTCCTGAATCTTTGCCAGCATCGAACTGAACAAGTCCGCCACGGGCAACCACAGGTAGATGGAGATATACCTTGTGAACCATTGCGTGAGGGTGCTCTGAAAACCGTCCCATACGGAGATGGCAAAGGCTATCGGTCCCAAGATGGAGAGTACAATCAGAAAGAATGTCCGAAGCGTGTCGATGAGCAAGGCGGCAGCAGCAAAAAGCAGTTCCAAGAGTTCCCGCACCATATTGCGAAGCGATTTCTTGAGGTTGTACATACTGCGTTCCACATACATTCCCGCCATCGTCGCCATATCCGAGGGAGCAATACCGAGTTCATCCAGTTTCTTGTCGAACTCCTCATTGCTGACCAGATAGGCTGTTTCGGGATTCTTCACCATCGCCTCGTACTCCAGCTTGTCCCGCAACTTGCGGTATTCGTCCATACTGAAGGTCTGCTTTTCGAGCATCTTGTGCGTCCCTTGCACAACGGGACTGAGTACCCCGTTGATAGTCTCCAGCACCATCGGAAAGAAGAGAATGCAAAGACCGAGCGCAAAGGGACGGAGCAACGGATAGACGTCAATGGGTTCGGCACGAGCCAAGGTCTGCCACACCCGAAGTGCCACATAAAAGAGCGCGCCCAAGCCCGCAATGCCTTTGGCGACACCTATCATGTCGCCGCACATCGGCATCATCTCCGTGTAAAGGGTACGGAGGACTTGGTGCAGGTTGTCAAATTCCGCTCCCATACCTACCAATACCTTTCGTTGTCCGTTCCATAGAGCGAAAGCACCCGGTCAGTGTCCTGCTGCTTCTTGGCTCTGAGGTAGCTCACGGAGATGTTCTTGTTCGTGTAGTAACGCACGAGGTTGCGGTAGTCCCGCACCTCCTTGTAGCAGCGATCCACCACGTCCATACGTTCCTTGTCGGTCATCTTCAGCGTGGTGATGTTCACCACTTGCTTCAGCTCCTTGAGCAGGTTGTTGCTCTCTCCGAGCAGTTTGGTATAGCCGTTGGCAATGGCGACCAGCTCCTCCGGTCGGAAGTTCGGGTCGGAGAGCATCTTCTTGTAGTTGTTCACATAGATGTCGGAGATTTCTCCGACCATCAGGATGGTCTTCTTCACCCGTTGGGCATCCCGCACGAGGTCGTTCACCTTTTTCAGGGCATCGTAGTACTTCTTGCTCTCATTGTAGAGCTTCTCGACCTCCTTGAAGTTGTCAAGCGTGTTCTTGACCGTCTTGGAGGTCTGCACGATTTCCTTGGTCGTGTTGATGATACTCTGTGCAAGGTTGGTGGGGTCTGTGACCACCCATTGGGCGTGTGCGCTGCCTGCCAAGAGGCAACCGCACGCCATAAGCATTAAAATTTTCTTTCTCATTTTACGTTGGATTTTAGTGTGATTATTCCTTACTATGCTTCTTCGGCGAGCAGCCTGACGGCAAGCTCCATATTGCCGCCGAGTTGCTTGGCACGGGCGAGTACGCGCATCTTCTCAGTCTCCTCCGTCGTGTAGGTGAGGTATTCGGCTTTCGAGACTTCGGTGGCATAGACGGCGGACTGAACACCGCCCAGACCGATCCACACCTCCTTGTATGACCGTGTGGCATCGTTGCTCTGATTGATGGAGAGTATCTGCCCCCGTTCCTTGTCCGTCAGTCCCAAGAGTGCCTGAATCTGGTCGAACTTGTTCATGTACTTGCGCTGGTCAAGCAGAATCTTGCAATCACTATTATTGATGATGGACTCCTTGACCACGGGTGAGGAGATAATGTCGTCCACCTCCTGTGTCACCACAACCGCCTCTCCGAAGAACTTACGCACGGTCTTATAAAGGTAGCGTATGTAGCCCGCCATGTTTGCAGAGGCAATCGCTTTCCAAGCTTCCTCGATGAGGATAACCTTCCGTATTCCCTTCAGCCTTCGCATCTTGTTGATGAACAGCTCCATAATGATGATGGTCGTGATGGGGAAAAGGATGGGATGATCCTTTATCGCATCAATCTCGAAGACGATAAAGCGTGCGTTCAGCAGGTCGAGCTGCTTGTCCGAGTTCAGCAGGTAGTCGTATTCGCCACCTTTATAGTACGGCTCCAAGACGTTGAGAAAATTGGCCAAGTCAAAATCCTTTTCCCTGACCTTTTTCTCACGGAGCAATGCCGAGTAGTCGGTGGTGAGATACTCGTAAAAGCTGTTGAACGAAGGAACGATACCGTCGTCCGTCTTGATACGCTCGATAAAGAGCGACACGGCATTGGAGAGGGCAACTTCCTCCGAACGGGTGGCAGGCTCGTTGTCCTTCTTCCAGAGGGTCAGCAGCAGGGTTTTGATGCTCTCCCGCTTCTCCACATCATACACCTTGTCGGTGGTATAGAAGGGATTGAAGCTGATGGGACTCTCATCCGAATAGATGAAATAGATCCCGTCCTCGCCCTGTGTCTTGTGGCGTATCATCTCGCACAAGCCCTGATAGCTGTTTCCCGTGTCCACCAAAACGATATGGGTATTCTGCTCCCAATACTGCCTTAGCAGATGGTTGGTGAAGAACGACTTGCCCGAACCCGAAGGACCCAAGATGAACTTGTTGCGGTTCGTAGTGATGCCTTTCTTCATCGGCAAATCGGAGATGTCGAGATGAATCGGCTTGCCGCTGCGGTCAGCCATCTTGATGCCGAACGGAGAGAGTGAATCACGATAGTTGGTCTCCTCATTGAAGAAACAGACCGCCTGCTCGATGAAGGTGTAAAAACTCTCTTCTGCGGGGAAGTCGGCTTCATTGCCGGGAATGCCTGCCCAAAACAGCGTCGGCACATCCACCGTGTTGTGACGTGGCTTGCACTCCATCAGTGCGAGCTGGCTGCCCACGTCGTTGCGGATGCGGCGGAGTTCCTCTTTATCCTCGCTCCACGCCAAGACGTTGCAATGGCAGCGGACGGAGGTAAGCCCGAAACTGTGCGCCTCGTTCAGATATTCGTCAATCCACTGCTTGTTGATTTGGTTGCTTCGGCTGTAACGGGAGAGCGAATGCATGTTCCGCGCGTTCTTCTCGAAGCGTTGCAGGTTCTCCGCACAGTCATCAATCAAGACATACTGATTATAGATATGGTTGCACGAGAGCAACAGCCCAACAGGAGCGGCAAAGGAAAGGCGGCAGTCGCTGCGGTCGGTGGAGAGACGCTCATAGCGCATATCAGTGTTTACCAGTCCGGGCAGGTCTTCCGTATCGGAGAGCGTATGCAGGCAGAGCCGCTTGTCGCCGATACGCATACGGTCGGCTCTCAGGTCGATGTCCTCCAAGACCGTCGTGTCGGAGAGGGAAAGCGAGAAATACTTTTCTATCAGTCCCGGCGTCTCCGCCGTCCCGATAATCTCCTCGTCCGTCAGGCGAGAGAGGCGAATAAAACCGCTTTCGTTCATAATCCGCTCGAATTGCTCGGTCGCTTCGAGGAACTTGCGGGCAGTATCCTTGTCCCGTACCTCCTTGGGGATGATATGCCCTCGGCAGAGCGTAGAAAAATTGCTTTGCTGCCGGTTGCGGTTCTTGGTCGTCTTGGTCAGGAACAGGTAGCAGGCGTGGTTCAGGAACGGTCGCTCATTGAAGTGCCGCTCGAAACTGCGGGAGAGGAAACCCATATCCTCCTTTTGCAAGTCCGGACGATAGCCTTCCTTGACAAACCAGTCCTGCTTGTGCACGACACTGTAGGTCGGCAACACCTTGATTGCCTTTACCCAAGCCGAATGGATGGCAGCATACTCCGCGCTTGTCACCGTATAGAGTTCGGGCAAGTCCACCCGAAAGGCGACCGTGATGTCGGCGTCCTTCGAGAGGATGCACCCCTCTTCGACGGCAAGTAGCGGGAAGCGGTTTTCCAGCGTGGTGGCTTTCAGTACGTTTCTCATTGTCTTTCCTCCTTTTCTTTTTTGTTAGTGTTCTCACGATGTTTCCTCTTTCGTCTCGGCACTCCTTTGTGGCGCAACAGACGGGGAATGCGTCGTCGGTTGATAAGGTATCGGGGATGGCTATGCAAGGCGGAACGCTTCATCAGCCCGTGTTCCCCGTACTTCCTGTTCAGGGAGAAGGTCTGCCACACCAGAATGGATGCGGCAGTCCCTCCGAAGCCGATACAGATCCATTGATTGACACCCGCCATATAGAGGATGACAAACAGCACGAAAAGGGCAAGCAGCCCTCCGGCGAAGATGAACAGATACTGGTTTTTGAGTCCCTGAAACTCTACCGAGCGACCGATTCCCTTGTTAATAGGATAGGTCTCCATAGGCTTAGAGGAAGAAACTTCTTAAAATGGTGGCTGCAACTATCAAGAAAATACACGCCCCAAACCAGCTTGCGGCTGTCTTCGAGGTGTCCGGGTCGCCTGACGAAAATTTTGAGTACACTTTTACCCCACCGATGAGTCCCACGACCGCACCGATGGCGTAGATGAGTTTCGTGGCTGGGTCGAAATAGCTCGTCACCATGTTGGTGGCTTGGTTGATGCCCGACAAGCCGTTGCCTTGGGCAAAGGCAGAGGAAATGGATAGCAGCAGGACGGCTGCGATAAGAAAATGTCTTTTGGTCATAAATCTTTGTTTTGTGCCGGGAGGATTGGATAGGTCCTCCCGACGGATGAATACTGTTGTTACTTTCGGATGTCAGTGGTGACTCTCTTAGGGTCAGCCGTACTCTTTTTCTTTCATTGCTTTTACTACATAAAGGGTTCATACTATTGGGACAAAACCATTCGGAAGGGATGTTACGCCTTTTCGCCGCTGTAAAGATCCTCGAAACGGGCACGGACGATTTCATCGATCGTGGCCGAGCGTTTCGCGTCGCTTCGGAGCGTCTCCATCAGGCGGGTTCCTTCCAACGCTCTCAGCGTATCGCCGGTTCTCTGTCGCCCTGCGTCGGTATGGGCGTGGCGGTGAATGACCGCCAAGGCTTCCAGCACCCGTTCAAAATCAATACCCGTGGCATATTCGCTTTCTCCTCGTATGGGAAGTTCTTCGTCCTCCTCTTCAAACGATGGAGCATCCGAAGACCCATACGTTAAAGGAATCTCATCTATGTCGGGCTGTTCATCCGGCTCTTCCGATGGTTCTTGTCCGTTTTCGAGGGCAAATGTAGAAGCCTTTTTTGCTTCCGCCTCGCCTTTTGGATAACTGCGTACTTGTGGCGTCGAGTGGCTTATCTTAAAGCGACTCTTTCCGATGATTTCGGCTTCACGGACCGTTTGACAAGGCTCTTTTTGGGGTGCTCCCTTCTTTCTTTTTTTCCGCTCATACAAAAGAAAAAGCAGCAGCCACACAAGATAGAGCAAGAGAAGGACAAGGACTATTCGGAACATAGGCGTTGCAGGATTTCGTAAAGCTCATTACCTAACTTGATACAGAGCCTGCTCAACTTCCCTCCGTGGGGTGGGAAGAGGGTGCATACCCCCTTTCTGCGTTCGGAAAGCAGCGGACGATACAAACGGGAGTGACTCAATGAGCTCTGCATCAAGAGGACTCCCGTTTCATCGGCAAGGGTGCGACAGCGTTCATCGGCATCCTCACGTTCCCAAGCCTCTATCATATTGCGGAGCAGGTAAAGTTCTCTGATATTGCCCTTGCCCATAGTCAGTATCTGCTCTCCCAAGATGTCTATGAAATGGCGGACGGCTTCCATATCCATCGGACTGCCCGTAACGGGAAAGACGACGGCATCCATTGCCGAAAGCAGTTCCACCGTTCCTTCGGTACGCATCAATGCAGGAAGGTCGAAGAGAATGCAGCGAGGAGGATTGTCCGCACAGTGTCGCTCCACACGGTTCAGGGCTTCCCGCACCGGAGCGCAGATAATCGGATAAGGGGTGCAGGGTGTCCGATGTTTCTGGTGCATCAGCTTTTGAGGATTCAGTTCTTCCGACTCTTGTTGCCGCAGACGGGCGATGGTATAAACGGGATGGTTGCAATCCACGACGGCGACATCGTACCCTCTGTGGTAATGCAGAATGCTTGCGGCAAGTACCGTAAGCGAAGTTTTGCCGACACCACCCTTGGGGGAAGCGATGGCGAGATAAATGGGTTTACTCATATTTTCTCTTTTCTTTGAATGGGTGAATACTATGTCTTGATAAATCGTTTGTAATCGAAATTGCCTGACAGAATCTCTTTCGGGGCTTCTTCGGCAACGCGATCCAGCAGCTTGCGGACACGTTCCCCGGCTGCTTTCTTAATCGCTTGGAACATCGGGGAGTCCTGTATCTTACAGATGGTTTCGGCGGCTTTGGCAGCTTCCTCTATCGGGGCATTCTTACAGGAGAGGACATTGCCCATTTGTTGCAGCTCTTCCACGGTGATGCTTTCTGAAAGAGAGTGGTTTTCACCTTGGACTTCCACCAGTACAGATACCTCTTCCTCTTCGAGAATACTTGGAACGGTCTCTTCCAACATTTCTGTTTCAAAACTCTGTTCTTGTTGTTGCTCTTCTTCAATGGGCAACTCGGCTAAAAGGATATTCTCCTCTTGGGACAGTTCCCTTTTAGGGATGCGGATGGTAACGACGACTTTTCCCTTGCCCCGTTCCCTGAAAAAGAGCTGCAAGTCACGGTAGAGTCTTACGGTACTCCGATAGCGTCCGTACAGAAAGCGGGCGACCTGCACGCTGCCGAGATAGGCTAAGCCTACCAAAAGCAGAATAAAGATGACCTGCTTCATCGCTCGAAACGTTTACGGAATTGTTGCTCGAACAAGGCGTCTATCTCATCGCGGTGGGTATCAAGATGGTGACGGATGATGTTGTCAATATAGGCGGAGAGGGGCAGACTGTTGCCTGTGATTGTACCCACGATGCAGGCTATCTCATCCTTGATCTGTTGGGATACATAGACGGACACCCCCTTTTCCATGATGTGCCGTCTGAGAAAGGTCTCTTCATAATCGCTCGGTTCCGGTTTCTGCTTTTCCTTTCCTGTCTCCGAACGCTCTATCAACGTGGTGGAATTACGGATAGTCACCTTAGAGGATACACTCTTGTTTTCCATGAGGGCTGTCTGCCCTGCATTCTGTCTTACGTTTTGCTTTTTCATATTACAATAGCTTTTTGAATTTGAGTTCATTTAATCTGTTTATTTCGTCCTTATAGACTTCAAAGTGGTGGAGGATGATGTTCTCGACATAGATACCGATGGTCATCTCCCTGTTTTTCATCGACATGACTATCTCCGCCAGCTTTTCCTGCAATTCTCTGGCGACATAGATGGTCTTACGGTCTTTCAGGTCGTTGCGGTAGATGAACAAGGATTCATAGTCTCCCTTCGGTATTCTGCGACGGGTGCGGGAAAGAGGCCGTTTCACCTCCTCAGAGAGTTCTCTCTCTTCCTCCGGAGTTTCTTCGACAGACTCCTTTTCCCCGCAAGAAGCAGAGGGGGAATCCTCCTTCCGTCTCATGGGAATGCCCTGCGAGATCAGCTCTCTGATGGCATCGGGATTTATCTTTTCTTTATGCTTCTCTGCCATACGCTTCAGGTTTTACAATGGATAGGATTTCTTCCACAAGTTCTTTCAGACGGCTGCCTCTGAGCAGCGTGCGGGAGGCGGGAAAGATGGTCGAACGGAAGAGGGTCGTACCCTCATCCATGACCTCTTTTTTGTAGCGGGTCGTGTTGGGGACTGATGTCTTTAGGATGGGAAGTCCCAACTCGGCAATGACTTTCTCATACATTGCATAGAGAGGTGTTTTCTCTCTGCCGTCCACCATGTTCCAGAAAAGGTAAATCCCCTTGTTGTCCGTGTCCGCATTATCAGTGACCGCCTGCTTGATAACGGCGGAGAAACTCAGCGTGCTTTCCAAGGAAATACGGTCGGAAGAGATAGGCGTGAAGATGTAGTCCATACAAGCAAGCGTGTCGATGACACCCCTCGTATTGATGGTGCCCGGCAAATCGAAAAAGACGAAGTCTGTTTCCGATTCATTTTGTTCCAGATAATCCTGTACGACGCCTATGGCTTCGTCCGAGGTCGTACAAAGAATGCTATAGGTAGGCTTTTGAAGCCGGGAGAATTGGGCGATAGCCAATTCCTGTAGCGAGCTGTTCGTTTCCAAGCCTTTGGCATCCCGTTTTCTCATCTCGTTAATGCTGAACTGCGGGTAGTCGCAATCCACGACAAGGACATTGTATCCGCAGACATAGTGCAGATAGCTTGCCGCCAAGACCGTAAAGGTCGTTTTGCCGACGCCTCCCTTCTGGGTGGAGAAGGCGATAAAAACAGGTTTCATTTTCATTGTCTTTTTGAGTTTAATACTACATATACTTTATCACGGGAATCTGCCCGTGTCAGTTGATTCATACCAATAACGGCTTCCTCATCTGTTCGAATATCCCGACGTCCGGGGAACTCCATTTGTCAGAGAGGGATGTGTGCCGATGATGACGGTTGTCCTCGCCTGCATAAAAAGTGGAGTTGTCCATCCCTTCATTCAGGAATCCCATCGCGGATTTCCCTTTACCTGCGTCAGAACAATTGTACCGTCGTTCGCAGATACATCCCTTCGATTGCATTGTCGAAGTTCCATACGTATTCGCTATACATACCCTCGAAAAGGAACGCATCCCAATCAGGGACTTTTGCGATGGCGGACATCTTCGATTTGCTCTTCGACGGGGCAAATATAGATGCCTTCGAAGCTCTTTTTCTACCCTTTTTGCTAACTGCGTACTTGTGGCTTCGATTTGCGTATTTGTGGCTTCGTAAAAGATAAGAGACTTAGGTACAAGGCTTAGTAACTTTGCACCCAAGCGGTAAACCGAAGTTTTCGAGGCATAAAGCGTTCTTTTTTGAGAGACTCGACTTCCGTCCTTCACGGACGGATTTATTTGCGCCGGAGCAAATAGCAAGGTATGTTTTATGCAGCACGACTCCGTTTTTGCAGCATAAAACCCTTGCTCTTGCAGAGGGCTGAAAAAACTCCGAAGTCGTTTTTTCTTGGAAGGGAGAATGCCTTGTCTCGAATGCCGGTGATGCCGTGAAACACTAAAATCCAAAGTAGAAAATGAAACAAAAGAAAATGCGGGGCACAAGCTCCAAAGTGAAGACCGAGAAACGGGTCTCGGTCAATTTTACGGCGATGGAATTTGCCGAGTTTCTCTCCATGAAAGAGACGGCGGTCGGCTTTCATCAAGGCAAGGGTCTTTGACAAGACTTTCCGTGTCATAAAAGTAGACCGCTCGTTGCTTGACTACTATCAAAAATTGACGACTTTGTACGGACAATTTCGCAGTGTCGGGGTGAATTATAACCAAGCTGTGGTCGCCTTAAAGAGCAATTTCACCGAGAAAAAAGCTTACGCCATGCTTGCCCAACTGGAGAAACTGACACTCGAATTGGCGGCTATCGGAGGCGAAATCGTACAACTCACCCGTGAATTTCAAGAGAAATGGTCGCAAAAATAAGCTATGGAAGTTCCTTGTATGGGGCGTTGGCATACAACGGAGAGAAGGTAAACGAAGGCGTCGCAAGGATATTGGAAACAAATAAGGTGTTCTGTCCTGCCGATGGTGGGCACGATATTGCTGCTTGTATGCAGGACTTTCTGGCATATATGCCAAGCCAAGTTCGCACGAAGAAGCCCGTTATTCATATTTCCCTGAACCCGCATCCCGATGATAAAATCACCGATGAGCAGTTCTCTGCCATCGCACAGGAGTATATCGAAAAGATGGGCTACGCTAATCAACCCTTTATCGTTTATAAGCACGAGGACATAGACAGACATCATTTGCATATTGTCTCCTTAGCCGTTGATGAACAAGGGAAGAAGATAAACGATGGCAACAACTTCTACAAGAGTAAGCATATCACACGGGAGATGGAGCAAAGATATGGATTGCATCCTGCCGACAAGAAGCAATTCAAGGAAGCATTTCGTTTGCAGAAAGTCCGTATAGAAGAAGGAAACCTTAAAAAGCAACTGGCTTCAGTCATCAAACCGGCAGCGAAATTCTACCACTGTCCGAGTTTTAAGGAATACCGCGCTTTGCTCTCCACCTATAATATATGTGTGGAAGAGGTCAAAGGGGAAATGTATGGAAAGCCCTATAACGGATTGGTCTATTTTGCTACCGATGATAAAGGTAAGAAGGTGGGTAATCCTTTCAAGGCTTCCCTTTTCGGGAAGGCTGTCGGATATGAAGCCTTGCAAAACAGCTTCAAGGCTTCAAAGGAGAAACTGAAAGAAAAGCATCTTGCCCCCAAGACCAAAGCGGTCGTAGCCGGAGCATTGAAACGTTCTGCTACGAAAGAGGATTTCAGGGAAAATCTCCATCGCAAGGGTGTTGATGTTCTCTTCCGGGAGAACGAACAGGGATGGCTCTATGGCATCACCTTCATTGACCACAACAACGGCTGTGTGGTCAATGGTTCACGACTGGGCAAGGAACTTTCGGCAAATGCCGTAGCCGAGTGGTTCGACCGCCCGCATCCTGAACTGTCTGCTTCTATACAGCAGAGTGAGAAAGGCGGTATTCCCCAAACTCTGACTTCGGACGGAGATTCCGTCTTGGGCGGTCTCCTCGATTTGCCATTGGAAACCCACGGAACGGATTGGGAGGAAGAGCAGTTCCGCAGACGAATGCAGCGCAAGAAAAGAAAACAACGTAAACTCTAAAAAACAGAAAGATTATGTCACAACAAGAAGACGATTTGAGGGCACTGGCGAAAATCATGGATTTTCTGCGTGCCGTAAGTATCATATTGGTGTTTGCCCATCTCTATTGGTATTGCTATGAAGCGATACGGCTATGGGGTGTGAATATCGGTGTGGTGGACAGGATTCTGATGAACTTCCACCGCACGGCGGGGCTGTTTGGCAATATGCTCTACACCAAACTCTTTGCGCTGGTGCTGATGGGGCTTTCCTGTCTGGGTACAAAGGGTGTGAAAGAGGAGCATATCACATGGTCGAAAATAGTGGTATTCATGGGCGTCGGCTTTGTCTTTTTCTTCCTTAATTGGTGGATACTTGCCTTGCCTCTGCCCATTGAAGCCAATGCGGCTCTCTACGCCTTTACGATGACCGTCGGGTATGTGTGTCTGCTGATGGCGGGACTCTATATGAGCCGTCTGTTGAAGAACAACCTGATGGAGGATGTCTTCAATCAGGAGAACGAATCCTTTATGCAAGAAACAAGGCTCTTGGAAAACGAATACTCGGTCAATCTGCCAACCCGATTCTATTATCGCAAGAAATGGAACAGAGGATGGATAAACGTGGTGAATCCTTTCCGTGCGGTCTCCGTATTGGGAACGCCGGGCAGCGGTAAATCCTATGCCATCATCAATAATTTCATCAAGCAGCAGATTGAGAAAGGGTTTGCCATCTACTGCTACGACTTCAAGTATCCCGACCTCTCTACAATTGTTTATAATCACCTGCTGCATCACTCGGAAGGGTATAAGGTCAAGCCGAAGTTTTATGTGATCAACTTCGATGACCCGAGGCGGTCACATCGCTGTAATCCGATACACCCCGACTTTATGAGCGACATATCGGATGCCTACGAGTCGGCTTATACGATTATGCTCAACCTCAACAAGACGTGGGTGCAGAAACAGGGAGATTTCTTCGTGGAGTCACCCATCGTACTCTTCGCCGCCATCATCTGGTATCTCCGCATCTTTGAGGGTGGCAAGTATTGTACCTTTCCGCACGCTATTGAGTTTCTCTGCCGTAAGTATGAAGACATTTTCCCAATACTGACTTCTTATCCCGAATTGGAGAATTACCTTTCTCCTTTCATGGATGCTTGGCTCGGAGGGGCGGCTGACCAGTTGCAAGGGCAGATAGCCTCCGCCAAGATACCGCTGTCGAGAATGATAAGTCCGCAGCTCTATTGGATTATGACGGGCGATGATTTTACACTGGACATCAATAATCCTAAAGAGCCGAAAATCCTTTGTGTGGGTAATAACCCGGATCGGCAGAATATCTACGGAGCAGCATTGGGATTGTACAATTCGCGCATCGTGAAGCTGATAAACAAGAAAGGGATGCTGAAAAGTTCCGTGCTGATAGATGAGCTGCCTACCATATATTTCAAGGGATTGGACAATCTGATTGCCACCGCACGTAGCAATAAAGTGGCGGTATGCTTGGGCTTTCAGGATTTCTCGCAATTGAAGCGCGATTATGGAGACAAGGAAGCGGCTGTGGTGATGAATACCGTCGGAAACATTTTCTCCGGTCAGGTGGTCGGCGAGACGGCAAAAACCTTATCGGAACGTTTCGGGAAAGTGCTTCAAAAGAGGCAAAGTATGAGTATTACCCGAAGCGACAAGACGACCTCCATCTCCACGCAAATGGACAGCCTGATTCCGCAGAGCAAGATTTCCACGCTCACGCAGGGAATGTTTGTGGGAGCGGTTGCCGACAACTTCTCCGAACGTATCGAGCAGAAGATATTCCACTGTGAGATTGTGGTGGACAATGCGAAAGTGGCAAAGGAAACAGCCGCTTACCGACCGATACCCGTTCTGACGGACTTCACGAATGAAAACGGAGAGGATATGATGGAACAGGAAATCAAGGCGAATTATGACCGTGTAAAGACGGAGGTGCGGGACATCGTGGAACGGGAGTTGCAACGGATTGCTGATGACCCGGAACTTTCCAAGCTACTCAGTAGCAAAAAATCATAAGAAATGGGTAGACCTTTTATTTGATTAAGAGAGTGGGAAATCGTATTTTTGAACACGATAATTGATGATACGATGAATTGTTTTAATCATACCCAAGAACCGGCGGTAGCCCAGTGTTCCGATTGCGGGAAAGGGCTGTGTCCTGAATGTGCAGCAAGGTATCAGCCGATACTTTGCTCTCCTTGTTATAAGAAAAGAAAGGACAGAGCCATCTGGGATAATCTCTACTACCTTATCCTATACACCGCATTCTTTGTCATAGGTTATAAACTCGACTTTATGACCACCAAACGGATGCCTGACATGCAGTGGATGTCCGGATATGTTCTGATGGCTTTCTGGGCAGGGTATGTGTTCATCAACAAGGTGCTGCCGTGGAAGATGACAGCAGGGACGACAGGGCAATGGAATTTCTACTATGTATTCAAATTCCTGCTTTATCTCGTAGGCGGTTTCTTTGTCGCTCCTTTCGTTGTCCTTTGGACGGTATATAAGTTCATAAGAGCACTTCGCCAATAGAAGATTCTCCAACCCTTAGTTAGAGAAGTTGCTAACTCTTTTTTGAAGAGGCTTGAAGAACTTGTGCAACTAATAGCGGCTTTGTATATGCAACATGTGTCAAACTGTTAAATATATATATATAAAGTATTTTAATATGTCGCACAACGCACTGCGGTTTCTTGGAAGGATTATAAACTTTTCGTATATTTGGTAGTTGCCAGTATAAAAAAACTTAAAAACACAATAATCCATGCAAAGGAATACTATAATCTTTATCATTAATATATGATAACTATAAATCTCATGGAGCTATTAGAACGGTGTAAGAAAGGAGACAAAGAAGCATTAGGACTACTTTATACAACCTATTCAAAGCGGATGATGTGCGTCATCTGCCACTATATTCCTGATTTGAACGCTGCACGAGATATACTGCATGACGGCTTCCTTATCATTTTCAGTCGTATCAACCAACTCCGGGATGCAGAAAAGCTGGAGTATTGGATGGGGACGATAATGAAAAATCTAGCATTGCAATATCTTAAAGAACAGGATTTTATCCAACTGCTTACAGGCGATTATGATGCGCTTGACATACCAGAGTTTGAAGAATCTATCACCATAGAGGAATTGGAGATAATGATAAACCATCTTCCTATGGGGTATCGAAAGGTGTTCAAACTTGCTGTGCTGGAGAACAAGTCCCATAAAGAAATAGCAAACCTGCTTGGAATTTCAGAACAGACATCCGGCTCTCAATTATTTCATGCACGGGTTATGCTTCGCAAAATGATTGTGAAGTATAAAATTGAAAAGAGTATGGCCGTATTAGCCATTATTATAGCTATTGGGATTTTTCTGCGTAATCAGAATATTCATAAAACTCAGCAGACTACAACAGTCAATGAGTCAACGCAACTAAGAACAGGAAAAAATAAAGATATAGAGAACAAGGTAGAACAAAATGAGGAATCAATAAGGCAGATTGCCCCGCAAAGCAGTATAAGTTCCGCACTATTTTCGGAAATCTGTGTAGAAAAGGAAGATTCTCTTAACCTCTCTATTAAAACAGAAAATCTGATTGCAGAAACAAAAACAGATAATGGAGCGAACGC
>ERZ834798.1276-NODE-1276-length-23562-cov-7.956098_pt1 | contig 23562 bp, 19 predicted proteins | sample MGYA00519689_ERZ834798 | MGnify/ENA primary metagenome ERZ834798 (study PRJEB31850, sample SAMEA3708761) | human gut metagenome | biome: human gut; feature: human-associated habitat; material: faeces | place: China | collected 2014 ...
TATCTCTCTTTTCTTTTTTCTTAATTTTGTCCAATATCTATTGTAGCACTACAATCCCCAAAAAAATTTTTTCGTCAACCACTTGACAAACCTCCCTTTATGTGTTAATATAGTGTCATAGGATTGCTACCCTATAAAATTACACTACAAGTTCAAATAAAAATTCTTTCAAATCGTTGGTTTCATACCTTCATCACGAGTGTCGTGTTCAGGTCCTTGTCTTTGACAGGGATTTTTTTTTATTGTTGTTGATCTTTTTGCTCCAAAGCTGATCTTACCCATTTGTAATACTCCTCTCTTATATCTTCAGGTTCATATATCTTCATACTCCTAGGAAATTGTAACATCCACCCCCGTAGAGTCGGACTGATTTGCACAAGCACCGTGGTTTTACAGATATCCCCATTACGACGAATTATTATGTCATGCCCAAATTTATCATAGATCACTTCTATAAGATTAGGTGAAAACTGAAGGGTCACCTTTCGTATACTGCCTCCATACATCTTGAAAGACTGTAAACGATATGTGCTAACATTTTTCAGTACCTCAACAGCATTTTGACTTATTGGTTCAGAAACTATCTCAGGATCTTCTATTCTGTCAAGTCTGAATGCTTTTACCTTATTGACATATTCAGGGTCGGCACGATAACATAAAAGATAGTAGTTACCGTCCTCAAATATCAATCCCAATGGTTCTTCTTGATATATAACTCCGTCATGTGCAAAGACCTTTTCGTCATATTCATTAAGGTGAAAATATTGAAAGCGTATTCTCATCTGCTTTTCAATAGCATTTTCAACTATCTCTATATTCTGAAAAATGCTGTCATTCTTATGTTTTACAGTCATAAACTGCACGGTATGACGCTTGAGCAGTTCCACTCTATATTTACAACTCAAGTATGCCAACTTATCGAGAAGTATTTCCGTCTTATCGGCAGGAATAAAAGCAGCACTCTGAACTGCATCCATAATTATCTTAATTTCCGAAACACTGAAACGGCGTTCATTCACATAATATGTGTTGTCATGAAATGAACGTCCTTTCAGTATCTCATAACCGTTAGAACGTAGAGTTTCTATATCACGGTATATAGACTTTCTTTCACTTGAGATATTGCACTTAGCAAGCTCATCTATCAGTTGTTGTGTCGTCATCTGATGCTCAGAGTCAGTCATCATATTCAATATTTCCCATATTTTTAAAAGTTTAAGTTTATTTGGTGCATTTGACTCCATTGCTAAGTTCCTTTCATCATGAAATGTTCATAAAATAAGTATAACATATTTAAAAATTCCAAGTCAATATTTACAAGTACCAATTTTGAATCTTAAAAGAAAATTTAAAAAAATATTTTATTTTGTTAATCATCGTCGATTTATAATATAATGCCATAACAGCACCATTCACTAAAGCCTTTCAAGAATGAACGGTGCTGTTCTTTGGTACCCGCAAAACCTCCGCATCTACCCCACCGATGTCTAAAGAAGTATAATAAACTTTGGTTTTGTCAATATTACTTGACACATTTTATTCGAACAAGAATTATGCAACGAGAAAGATATGATCATAGTAGAGCTTTCTTCGGGCTGCCGGAGGCAGCCCACCGTTGGCGGTGCAGATTCTTCTGTTGGCCCAGTAACTCATATAATATCTCCAGATCATAGTCTTCAACTCTTTCATAGTGTAGTTCTCCGGCTTGTCTTCACGGTTGTAGAACAGCTCTTCTTTCATTCTTGCCCACATACTTTCACAGCGTGCATTGTGCATTATCATGACATCTTCCGTTGGTGCTGTTCATGCTTTGAATGATCCCATATTTCTTTACAGCAGCATCCCGGCATCTTTTCTCTGTGCAATGCAAGGGTCGAAAATAAGTTTAATGCATTTAAGGAATACGCCAAGAAGTACAACCTTCATTGGGGCTTTGTGCGTGACATAGATGAGGAATTGTACATAAATAATACAATCTACACTGAAGATATGTCAGGAGATAATTGGATTTCACTGGATGATGTGCTGAAATAAATTCTCAGCCTTGAATAATTAAATTAAAAATGAGCTACTGCAAATAATGCAATAGCTCATTTTCGTATATTCCAAATCAACCTAATTGTTCTACAAATCTTGCAAATGCTTCTTTTCCTTGTTTATCTCTCTTAAATACTCCGGCATCTTCAAGTACCTGCTCAAAAACTCTGCCGACTTCATAACGAATAATCTCTATTGCATTATCAGCGTTAAAATCAGAATATTTTTTTAGAATTTCACTTGCCCAAATTGCATGAGATGCAATTTTATCATCTGTAGCAATCTCTTTGCTGGACAGCATTGCATCTTTTAAAAGTGTCAGTTCATCTGCTAAACGCGCCGGAAGAACAGCAAGTCCCATCACTTCAATCAATCCGATGTTTTCTTTTTTGATATGATGTAATGTAGGATTCGGATGGAACACACCTAACGGTCTTTCTTTCGTTGTAACATTGTTTCTCAATACCAAGTCGCATTCAAATCCAGAAGAAGTTGCTCTTGCAATTGGAGTAATTGTATTATGCAGAATTCCGTCTGTTTCTGCAAAAATTCCAACTACTTCATCCGTATATGTTCTCCATTTTGATAAAATATCAGCACATGCAGCTGCCAAAGCCGTCCTATTTTTTGAAGAAAGACGTATCACAGACATCGGCCATTTTACAATGCCGGCACTAACATTCATATAATTTTTCAAAAGAAATGTTCTTTCAATCGGTGCTTTTGCCATTGCAAAATTATAATTGCCGCCTTGAAAGTGTTCATGCGTTAGAATTGAACCGCCTACAATAGGAAGGTCTGCATTTGAACCGATAAAATAGTGTGGAAATTGCTCAACAAAATCAAACAGTTTATTGAATACCTGTCCATTGATTGTCATAGGAATATGCTGTTTATTAAAGACGATGCAGTGTTCATTATAATATCCATAAGGAGAATACTGCATGAACCAATCTTGGCTGTTGATATTCAACTTTACCGGACGAAGATTTTGTCTTGCAGGGTGTGTCTGGTGACCTGCGAATCCCATATTCTCAACACAAAGCTGACATTGAGGATAGGCTGATTTTTTTTGCAATTTAGCAGCAGCAATATCACGAGGATCTTTCTCTGGCTTAGAACGGTTTATAGTAATGTCAAGTGTTCCATACTCTGATTCATATGTCCACTTTAAATCTTTCGCAATTCTTTCAGCACGAACATAGTTCAGGCTTTTACTAAAAGCATAGTACCATTCTGTAGCTGCTGATGGCGAAGCAGAATATTTTCTTTGAAATGTGGCATTAACTTCTCTCGGCATAGGTGTGAAAACACCCATAACTCTTGTATCGAATAGATCACGTTGTACAGAAGTGTCTTCAATGATTCCTGCTTTTACTGCATAGTCGATCAGGGGCTCAAGAAGTTCTTCAATATTTCCCGTGAGTGGTTCTTTATCATTCCAGTCAGTCAGTTTTAGTATATCCATGAGCTGATTTCTAACAACGAAAATATCGTCATTTGTAATCAAATCAGCTTCTATTGCATGACGGATTAATCCGTTTATTGCCCTGTATATCATGATAACACCCCTTTTCAAAAACCATCTGGATGATTCTTATGCCAATTCCATGCGTCAGATATAATTTCTTCAAGGCTATCATGTACAGGATTCCAGCCAAGAATTTTTCTTGCCTTTTCACTGGAAGCCACCAGTCGTGCAGGATCTCCGGCACGCTTTGGCGTTTCAATTGCCGGAATCGGGTGCCCTGTCACTTTTCTTGCTTTATCAATTACTTCTTTTACGGAATAGCCGACACCATTTCCAAGATTAAAAATATTGCTTTCGTTTCCGTTTTTTAAGTACTTTACAGCGAGAATATGTGCCTGATCCAAATCGGTAACATGGATGTAGTCTCTGATACAAGTTCCATCAGGAGTATCATAATCTGTTCCATAAATGGAGATACTTTCTCTCTTTCCATTTGGTACTTGAAGAATTAAAGGAATCAAATGACTTTCCGGATCATGAGCCTCGCCGATTTTACCTGATTTGTCTGCTCCGCAAGCATTGAAATAGCGGAGAGAAACGTATCTTAGACCATGAGCTTTTGAAGTCCAATAGAACATCTTCTCCATAGCAAGTTTGGTTTCACCATATGGATTGGTTGGCTGTGTTATGTCTGTTTCAAGAATCGGAATATTTTCCGGTTCACCATAGGTGGCAGCGGTTGAGGAAAATACAATTTTATCAATATGGTGTTCAACCATGGAATCCAAAAGAATTTTTGTTCCGCAGAGATTATTATCGTAATACTTGAGTGGATCGACAACGCTTTCTCCAACAAGAGAATATGCTGCAAAGTGAATCACTGCATCTATCTGTTCGTTTTCAAAAATATTATCAAGAAACGCCTTGTCATGCAAATCACCCAGATAAAATTTCGCATCTTTCGGAACAGCTTCGATGTGTCCGGTTGCAAGATTGTCCGCAATAATAACGCTTTCTCCGGTGCGAATCAACTCTAAAGATGTGTGAGAACCGATATATCCTGCACCACCTAAAACAAGTATACTCATTATTTTTCTCTCCTATTATTTGATTTCAATACCGCCAAACGGTCTGATTGTCATAATATAGCACGAATTTTGTCCAAATATTCTGTCCATTTCCGATCTATATGCATTGACAAGATCATTTGGTACAAATGCCTGAACAGTCCCTGCGAAACCACCTCCGTGAACTCTTACAGCACCATTGCCTTTTAATATTCGTTTCCCCGCCATAATTGCAAGTGGAATACCTTGTTCCATTGGCTTTCTGCATGAGTATAAATTTTGCAGATAGTTCATGGAGGAATCTCCCGATTCGTTTACAAGCGTGAGAAAATCCTCAAATCTGTTGTTTTTGAGAGCTTCCGTTTCTGCCTTTGCACGATAATTGTCGCCAAAAAAGTGAATTGCACGCAAGACAGCTCTGTCAGAAATCTTCTTTTTAATATCAGGAATATTATCCCAAAATTGATTTTCATCAACTTCACGAAGAACCTTTTTGCCGAAATATTCTGCAACTTCGTCCATTTCTGTACGAACAGCTACATAATCATCTGTCAAATCAGAATGATCTCCTTTGGTGTCTGTGATGATAAATGCATAACCGGTTTTTGAAAGGTCAAAATCAATTTTTTGGATACTTGGATTTTGAATGTTTTGAAAATCAAGAAAAACAAATCCACCAACGGAGCAAACCAACTGATCCATCAATCCGCTTTTCTTGCCAAAATAAAAGTTTTCTGCATATTGTCCGATTTTTGCGATTTCTACTGCACCGATCTGATTGTTATTGTAATAGCTGTCAATTGCCGTTGCAATCAATGTTTCAAATGCAGCAGAAGAAGAAATACCGCTTCCAGCAAGTACATTTGAAGTTGTATACATATCAAATCCGGAAATTTCTACACCTAAATCCTTAAAGCGAGCTGCAATCCCTCTGACAATTTCAGAAGAACCTTTTTCACCCATATGAACATCCAAATCGTCCAGTGAAACTGCAAATTCATCGTATCCCTCTGATTTAATTCTGATGATGTTTTCATCATGAAATGCTGCAACACCGATAACATCTAAGTCCACTGCTCCTGCAATGACACAGCCATGTTGATGATCGGTATGATTACCGCCGATTTCTGTCCTACCCGGAGCAGAATAAACGTGTATATCATTTCTATTTGGATACAGTGCTGTGAATTTCTCCACAGCACTCATATATCGTGATTTCTGACTTTCTATATCCTGTGGCTTATAAATATTTGCGAAGATATTATCAAATCCACCACAAGTAACATTGTCTTGAAAATCCTGTATTTTCATTGCTTTCCTTTCTTCTTACGATCTTAAGGGCATAATTACAAATTCCAATTTCATCGGCTGATCTGCATGGATTCTGTACTCCTCATGCACCGGTGCACCCCAGGAATCATCGCCGCCGACACCCATTTGCTTTGCAGCGATTCTGACCCATGTGTAGCGAACACTTGGAAGTTCATCCAGATGCATTGCATTTTCGAGTTCATAGGCACTGTATGGCAGTACGCTCATTTCAAACGGAGCAGATGCCTTTTGGAACGTCAGACCATGCTGCATATCATCATGGATTGAGAGCGTTCTTACACCCGTACGGTTGCCACATTCCTGCGGATTGAGATAACCGGAAAGATTTTCTTTTGCCGTAGATTTCCACAATCCCAGTCTTGCCCCTTTGCATCGGTCGCTGTAATTTTCATCAGGGCCGAGTCCGTAATACTGGAAATTGCAAAGCTGTTTTTTCATCTTGAAGTCCAATGCAAGAACCGGCATATCGGACATTCCGCTTACTCCTGCATAATTTACACTTACGCCCAGCTTTCCGTCAAAGTATGCGGTATAGGTTACAGTAAACTCAAAAGTCGGAACACAGGCAGCCTGATATGTGAATGTGATTTTCAGAGCATCTTCCTGTTCCAGCCATGAAACGGTTTTATACTTTGCAAATTTGCCTGCGGAATACCACTGTGCAAGATTGTACGGCTCGGAAGCACCGGTGTCATTGTCTGTCATCGCTCTCCAGAAGCTGACCTTTGGTGTGCGTGTGATATATTCAAAGCCATTGTATTTCAGAGAACTGATGCCGCCCTCTTTTTTGTCAAACATCATGGAGAAGTTTTCTCCGTGAATACCAATAATAACATCACCGTATACAATCGTTGGCTTTTGCAATGTGGTTTCCGGAATCTGATCATCTTTCACTTCAAACACTTCCTGAGCAAAGGCAATTTCGTGCCCTGCATCTGCCCATAGTGTCTGATTTGCGGTAACGGCGGAAACATGATAAACATATTCTCCTGCACTGTCTATTTTGTGAAGTGTCAGTTTCAGTGTCTTGCTTTCTCCGGCAGGAACATTCAGAGAAAATGTATCGGATTTCAGTACAACGCCGTTCTTTTCCAATCGTACAACAAAGGACAAGTTGTTTGTATCTGCAAAGAGATTTCGGTTTTCTACGGTAAGCATTCCGTTTTGAATAGACATTCTGATGTTGGAGTAAAGAGCCTTCATTTCCTGAACCTTTGGAGAGTAGGTTCTGTCAGCATAGATCACACCGTTGGTGCAGAATCCGTAATCGCTTGGTCTGTCCTCAAAATCTCCGCCATAAGCCAGAACCGTTTTCCCGTCGTCATTTTGGGTTTCGATTGCCTGATCGATGTAGTCCCAGATGAAACCACCCTGATAAACCTCATATTTGTTCTCAAGATCAGTGTAAAGGCTCAAACCGCCAAGAGAATTGCCCATAGCGTGCATATACTCACAGCTGATATACGGTCTGCCGTTATTCTGTTTCAGGTATTCTTCCACTTCCTGTGGTTTTGCATACATACGGCTTTCCATATCCGTGATGAAATCATACTGATGATTCGGAACTCTTGTAACGCCCTCATAGTGCACCAGTCTTGTCGGGTCTACGCTTCTGAAATATTCCGACATTGCAGCAATATCTTCTCCGCAGTAGGATTCGTTTCCGCAAGACCAGATGAGAACACTTGCGTGATTCTTGTCACGTTCATACATCGATTTTGCTCTGTCCAGTACAGCTTCTTTCCATTCCGGAAGTGAACCCGGTACATTCCAAGACGGATCTGTTGAACCAAGCTTCTGCCATGTACCGTGTGTTTCCAGATTGGTTTCATCAATCAGATAAATGCCATATGCATCACAAAGCTGATACCAAAGAGAATTGTTCGGATAATGACAGGTACGAACTGCATTGATATTGTTTTTCTTCATGAACTGAATGTCAAACAGCATATCTTCCTTTGTGATTGCTCTGCCTGTTTTCGCATCAAATTCGTGTCGATTGATGCCCTTGAAAATGATACGTTTTCCGTTTAAACACATGATTCCGTTTTTCAGTTCAAATCGGCGGAAACCGACTTTGGTTCTGCTGACCTCGATTTCATTTCCGCTTTCGTCTGTCATAATCACTGTAAACGTATAAAGATTCGGTATTTCGGCACTCCAAGGCTTGCTATTTTCAATTGTCCAGTTTACAGATTCCTTTTCATTGGATTCTGCGATGACCGTTCCATTTTCATCTGTCAAGATCGATTTCACAGAACACTTGCCCGCAATATCCAGCGTTGCAGAGAAGATACCGTTTATACCGTCATAATCTGCAATCACTCTCATATCACGAACATGGGCAGACGGTGCCGCATAAAGGAATACGTCACGGAAAATGCCGGAGAATCTCCAGAAATCCTGATCTTCCAGCCAGCTTGCAGAACTTCTTTTGAACACTGCAACAGAAAGTTTGTTGTCCTTTTCACGGATATATGGTGTCAGTTCAAATTCAGACGGTGTAAAAGAATCTTCGCTGTAGCCGATAAATTCGCCGTTCAGCCAGACATACATAGCAGTTTCCACACCCTGAAAAGAAATGAATACACGCTTATTTTTCAGAGCATCGTTCAAATCAAAATATCTGACGTAGCTGCCGACAGGGTTGTCCTTTTCAGAGATAAACGGCGGACGGAGATGCTCCTGTCCCTCCCAAGGATAAATGGTATTGACGTACTGCGGTTTGCCGTATCCCTGCAATTCCATGTGTCCCGGAACCTGAATGCTGTCAAAATTGTCAGTGCTGTCACTTTCTTCATAGAACTTTTGCTTCCATTCAGACGGATTCTTTGCCCACGCAAATTTCCAGGTGCCGTTCAGATTCTGAATCAGAGAGGAATTGTCTGCATCGGCTTCCAAATGGTTTGCATAGATTCTGTGGTCGGAATGTGCTGCGATTCTGTTGACTGCAAACACTTCCGGATCGGTCAGCCAGTCGAGTGTATATTTCATATTGTTCCCTCCATTTTAGTTCTGTGATTCCATCACAACTTCATTTTCGGATATTCCAAGTTTTTCTTTGATTTCCGCATTTGCCTTTTCAACATTCATCTTAGAAAGAATAAATGTGATGATCAGATCCAGTGCAAACGGAACGATCAGATACATAATGTGAAGCATATTGATAGCAGAATCAGGCTGTACTGTCAAAGTGCCCTTGAATCCGCTAAAGTCGAGCAAAAGACCGACAATTGCTGTTCCAAGTCCACCACCAATTTTCACACCAAGTGATGTGCAGGAGTACATAATTCCATCAACGTGCTTGTGTTTGGTAAGCCAGCTATATTCAGAGCATGATGCGATGACTGCATTCATATCACCTTGCCATGGACCTTGACCGAGTGCTGCAAGTGCTGTAAATGCAAGCATCAGCGGAATGTTTCCCATGTATCCGGCAACTGCTACCAGAAGTCTGCCAACTGTTGCTACCATGTAGCTGTATTTGTTCAGCTTATACATTCCGTTCCATTTTTGTACGATGGTAGGAGTGAAGATCAAGGCGATAATCAAAGGAATATTGATAAACCACGCAAACGTGCCGAACATATTCTCATCTGCGAGAACATATTTTGCATAGTATGTTCCAACACCGATCATCGCACCATAGAACTGCTGCAAAATGTAGGTTACTGTGATCATCACATAATATTTGTTGTGTACGAGAATTTTGAATGCTTCTCCAAAACTGTATTTGGTTTCTTCTGTTTTTGTTTCACTGTCTGCAAGTTCCTCATCAGAAAGTTCTTTTACAGAAAGAGCGGAAATTGTATTTACAATAAGACCGATAACCGCATAAATAATTGCGACTGTTCTCCAGCCATTTGCACCACCGCCCATTGCTTCAACAAATTGGAATGTAACAGCCTGAATCAGGAGGCTTGTTCCAAATGCGAAGATAAAGCGATAAGAACCCATCTGAACTCTTTCCTTGCTGTTCTTTGTAACAAGAGCGGTCAGAGCAGAATATGCGATGTTGTTTGCCGTATAAAATACACTGTTAAGAAGTGTGTAGCAGATAAAGAACCATGCGTACTGAGCAAAATTATCCATGTTCATCGGGATTGCAAATACACCGATCAAGGTAATTGCACAACCGATAAAACCATAAAGCATCCACGGTTTTGCCTTGCCCATTTTCGTATGTGTCTTATCAATCAACGTACCAAAAATGATGTCTGTTATTCCATCAAAAATCTTCGATACAGCAATGAGAACGCCAATAACACCTGCGTTTAATCCAATCGTGTCGGTAAGATAGATCATTACGAATGATGTCAGCAATGCATAGACAACGTTCCCTGCAACATCGCCGGAACCATAACCGACTTTGTTATACCACTTTAAGTATGTTTTTTCTTTGCTCATAATAGAGCTCCTTTCATTGTTTGTATGCCCACATGGACAGAATTTTTCCATAACGAATGATACGAACTGCTTTTCATCTTGCAAAAGCGAAATAATGCCATCGTCAGAATAGATGATTATTTTTTTGACTATAAAGAATTTTTACTGAATTCAACATGAAATTACAATGAAAGACGTCTTTTTTTTAATTCTTTCCTCTCATTTCTTAACTCTATTATACCACGCAAAACGGCTTAAAAAATACACAAAGTTATAAAATATATGCACAAAGTTTAGGATTTTTCTTGTAATCAGTGCTCAGGTGTGATATACTATAGTTATAGAAGCAAGGAGGTGCTTTTTATGTTTATGAATGTTGCCTATTTAAACAACTCTACATCTACTGTAGTGGATAATACTAAACCTTTGATTGTGACAAGCTGTGGAAATTATCGTGTGAAAAATCGTTCTGAAGTAGTAACACATCGTCCGAAGGGAAGAAAAGATTATCAGCTTTTATATATTGCCTCCGGAAAAGGACATTTTTTCATTCACGGAGAAGAAAAAACTGTTTCAGCAGGAAATATTATTATATATTTGCCGGATCAACCACAGGAATATGTTTATTATCGTGCAGATCAAACCGATGTTTATTGGGTGCATTTTACCGGAAATGAAGTAGAAGAAATTTTAAAGTATTACAATATCAACCTGAAAAATAATATTCTCTATATTGGAACATCTCCCGATTATCAGTGGTTATTTGGTCAGATGATTCAGGAATTGCAGCTTTGCAGACCACGGTATGATGAATTGATTTCTTTGCAGCTGCGAAATATTTTTGTTTTGATAAGCCGTGCAATCATGAGTGCAAAGAAATTCAGCAGCACCAGTGAAAAAGAAGTTGCTTTTGCGATGCACTATTTTCGTAAAAATTACAACACAGAAATCAGCATTGAGGAGTACTCCGAATCCAGAGGGCTTAGCAACTGTTGGTTTATTCAGTGCTTTAAAGAAATCACAGGTTCCAGTCCGCTGCAATATATCTTAAAGCTGCGAATCTCCAACGCACAAAGTTTGTTAGAAAATACGGACTACACCATTACTGAAATTGCAAATATGGTTGGATACACCAATTCGCTTTATTTCAGCAGACTATTTCATAAATACATTGGTATGTCACCAAAAGAATATCGAAAAGTAAAACTCAAAGAAAATCTCAGGGAGTAAAAAACAAAACTCGTTTGGCTAAAACTAAGCCAAACGAGTTTTGTTGATTTTTGATCAGAAATAAGGAATGGCTACATTAACAAACACGTCTGAATTGCATCTCCTCAGCCTGCAGCTCAGAGAGATTCTCAAGCTGCAAAACCTTAGCGGTATCAGCATTTTTCATCGCAAGTGTATATTCAGGATCAGTAGCACGCATTTTGTTCCAGATCTTCCATAATCAGCAGAGAAGATTTTAAAAAGGTACAGGAAAAGCTGAATTAACTTCTTTGTTTTCCTAATAGTGTTTAATATATTTAGTGATAGTATCGATTAATTCCTCCATGTTAATCGGCTTGGAAATATGGTCATTCATGCCTGAATCCAGGGATTCCTGAATATCATCTATAAAAGCATTTGCAGACAAAGCTATAATTGGAATCGTAACTGCATCGGACCGCTTTATACCTAAGGCTCGAATGGCTTTTGCTGCTTGGTGTCCATCCATGTTTGGCATCATAATATCCATCAAAATAAGATCGTATGTGCCTCGTGGATGATTTTTAAACAAATCCACAACTTCTTTTCCGTCTGATGCGCGTGTTACGGTCGTACCAGCATCTTCTAGTATCATCGTAGCAAGTTCAGCATTTAGATCATTATCCTCAGCCATAAGAACATGAATACCCGTCAAATCTCTATGTAGATGTTGTTTTTGTTCTGATTGAATAACCTGTTCTGACAACTCCAGTGGGATCTCCACTGTGAATGTAGAACCTACACCTTTTTTGCTCTCAACAGCAATCGAACCGCCCATCATATCCACATATTTTTTTGTGATGGCCATATGGTACTATGTCAAGATTTCGGACTACATAAATGTAAGAAATTTAATTAATTGATACTAATTAAATAATCATGCTCATATTCATTAGGTGATTTATAATCACAATGTGAGTGTATTCTTATTGTATTATAAAATCCTTCTATATATTCAAATACCAGCCTATATGCATGATTATAATTTATAATCTTAAATCTGTTCAGCCATTCCCTTTTTATCAATGCATGATATGATTCTATACACGCATTATCCCACGGTGTTCCTTTTTGTGAATAGCTTCTTTTCATCTGCTTAGTTAATCTTTTGTATTTCTTCGATGTATAGTGCACTCCGCGATCTGCATGGATTACTATTGGTTTTGCGCTTTTTCTTCTTTTTTTAGCTGTTTCCAGACATTTTAATACTTCATCTACTTCTAATGTTTTGCTTAATGTCCATGCTATTATTTTTCTTGAATAGAGATCCATTATACTGGTTAAATATACAAATCCTTCATCTGCTGTCCAGATATATGTTATATCAGTACACCATGCCTGATTTGGTGCTTTTGGATTAAAATCTCGGTTTAGAATATTTTTTAGTTTATTTGAAAAATCACAGTCTTTTGTTGTTATTGTATATGGTTTGATATAATGAGCTTTAATATTGTTTTCCCTCATTATGTTTCCTACATATTTTTCACTTATTTTTTCTCCCTCTTTTTTTAGTATTTCAGTTATTTTAGGAGCTCCATATATTTCTTTTGAATCCTTATAGATCTTCTTGATTCTTTCTGTGATTCTAGCTTTTCTGATTTTTCGTTTACATGGTTTTCTTTTCAAATATTCATAATATCCTGATTTACTCAGTTGTAATTTTTTTAGCATACCGGTAACTGAAGTCTGTTTATCTTTTTTAGATTTTTCTTTTATCCTTTTATAAAGATCCTGCTTAGTTAATTGCCCAGTATGCCAATAGCCTTTTTTAGGACTTCTAAAGCATCCTGTGTATCTTTCAGTTCTTTTTTTAATCTGGCAATTTCTTTAGCTTCATCACTTGAATAATTACCGCTTCCTCTTGAATTAATTACGCCGTCATTACTACTGGCATCTTTAAGCCATTTATGAACAGTGCTATCAGCAATACCAAACTGTTTAGCTATAGCTACTTTAGATTCATCAGGATGTTCTAAAACATATTGAACAACTCCCTGTTTAAATTCATCTGTAAATGTTGGTTTAGTCATTATCATATACCCCTTTTATATTTTTGATTTAAGCTTATGACATTGTATCATATACTAGCTAGTTCTTCCATTTAACTGGTACAGTTTTTATTCTAGCATCAATACAAAGACCGGTTCCCTTATATTGAGTTCTGGCATTAGCATCATCTTCTTGTGAAAACGGATCGAATAATTTTTTCTGGAACTCTTCGCTCATGCCAATACCGTTATCTCGAACAACATAACGAGTTATGATATGTTTCTCATCCGCTCCTGGGTAACTGCTGATATCCAAAGTGATCTTTCCGCCGTCCTTTGTGAATTTCACAGCATTGCCAAGAAGATTCACCAAAACTTCTCGGATACGCACAACATCCGCAAGGACATATGGGTTCTTTGGGATTTCTCGATGTACTTCAAACTTAAGATCTCGATTATAAAGAAGTCCATTCATAATCGCCTGGACGTTATCTGTCAATTGAGTAATGTCCACTGGCTCGGGCGAAATAGTAACTTTTCCACTTTCAATGCGAGTAAAATCCAGAACGTCATTCAACAAAGAGAGAAGATGATTCGAACTTTTTTGAACTTTCTCCAAGCTATCATGAATATCTGAAACCGTGTTCTGGTGAAGCGCAATGTTTGTAAATCCAATAATGGCATTCATCGGCGTTCTGATGTCATGGCTAATACTAAGCAAAAACGCAGATTTTGCTTTGTTGGCAGCATCTGCTTCCTCAGCGGCGGTCATTAATAATTGTTTTTGTTTTTGCTCTTCTGCCTTGCTTTTCTGGTAAACATAATAGGTATATAGACAAATTAAAAGCAATACAGCTCCTGCGACTAAACCGCAGATGATGGAAATATGATTCGTCTTTTCAACCATTCCATAAGCTGATTGCATATCCATTTCAATGCAAAATGCGCCAATGATTTCTCCTGTCCCATCATGATTTGCGCTTACAGGATAGCAAGCCGTAAAAATCGGACCCCATGTTGTATCAATGATATCCTGAGAGTACACATTCTCCCCAGAAATAGCCCTATCAATATACGGAACCATTTCTTCCTCAATATAATCTCCAGGGTGTCTTACATCATCCGCATCCGAATCCAAACCGTCTACCACATAAACGAGTTTTCCTTCTTCATTTTTTGTAGCGGTGTAAATATATCGAGTAGAATTCAGTGTTCTGATTTCATTGAAATATGAAGAAATATCCTTATATAATTGCTTCTTTTCATCAGATTGATCTTTGATTTGATCAAAATCTTCTTTGCCGATTTTTCCATTCACAAGTTTGTGTACTGCATCTGCACTCGCTGTGTCACGTGTGATTTCTGTTTCAAGGGCGGTCTTAGTGTAAGAACTTTGCAGAATAAATGTGTACAACGCTATTACAAAAATCGTCAAAAGCCCAGCAATCACAAAGATACTGCCTGTATTCTTCAGCCTAAGGAGTTTTTTTAAATTAATTCCTTCTTTTATTTTCTTCATGCTGCTCATTCACATCTTCTAAATCCCAATTTATCGTTCATCCCTAACCTCTATAATTTCACCTACAAAAACAATATGTGGTTGCCAGCCTCCATTGAAATCGGGATATACTTTTGGCATTGAAGCATAATACTCCTGAACTCAGTTGTAATATCCTCTTTGGAAAATTGATGCTGATACAACTTTTTGCAAAGAAATGTTAATTTTGTCTCTTTATAAGTTACTTCCTGACCGATTTCAATAGGAGTCAGTCCTGCAGGATTGGTTGTCACCCTTTTTCATTTTCCAAAAATCATCCCAAAATGCCTGACATCTAATCCACTGTCTCAAATTGTGACATCTAATCCGAGGTTACAACCTGACATACATTTTGCAGTGGATATGTTTCCATATAAGAAAACCGAGCTTTTTCAGAGGTCAGGCTTTAAATCCAAACCTCCGAAAAAGCCCGGAATACGCCATTTTTCAGCCTTTATTTATCTTTTCTTGACAGCAAACAGACCGTCTCCACGTGCCCCGTCCTCCCAAACAGATCCACGCCCTTGACCTTGACCGTCTTATACCCTAACTCTTCCAGCACAGCACAGTCCCTAGCAGCAGTAGCGTGATTGCAGGATATCATAACTATCCTGTCAGGGGACATTTTTGCCATGTACTCCAGTGCGTCCCTAGTGCAGCCCTTTCTTGCAGGGTCAGCTATTATCACATCTGGTCGTTCGCCACGGCTGTAAAGTATCTCTGCTATCTTTCCTGCGTCACCACATATAAATTCCGCATTTGTGACATTGTTTGCTACGGCATTTCGTTTTGCATTGTCTATTGCAGATTGTATTATCTCAACACCTATGAGCTTTTTCACCTTTTTGCTCATTGACAAACCAATCGTTCCTGCACCGCAGTAAAGATCAAGAAGAGTTTCCTTTCCTGTCAACTGAGCATAATCTGCGACAATTTCATAAAGCCGCTCCGCCTGAATTGTATTTACCTGATAAAATGACAGCGGTGATATCTCTATATCATTTCCACACATGGTATCGTGTATCGTGTTGCTTCCATACGCAGTAACAAGCTTCTGTCCGAGTATACAGTTGGTCTTTCGGCTATTCTCATTGAAAACTATACTCTTTATATCAGCATATTTTTTGCAAAGCTCACCCACAAGCACATCAAATACGCCACGCTTTTTAAGGTCGGTTATAACAAGACAGACCATTATCGCGCCTGAGTGTTCGCCACGCCTGAGATAAATATGCCTGAGCAGACCGCTTCCCGTTTCCTCGTTGTATGCCTTTATCTTACGCTTGTTCACATATGCAATTATTTCATCGGCTATTGCCTTGAATACAGCAGGCTGTAATGCACAATCGGTGTGATCGCATACATGATGAGAACGCCTTGAATAGAATCCGCAAACTGCCCTGCCGTCCTGCTCTGCTACAGGGTACTGCGCCTTATTGCGATAGCCAACAAGTTGTTTACAACCCTCAAAGCTGTCATATTCAGGATAAAGCTTACCAATACGCTCAAATGAATCCTTTATGAACTGCTCTTTTACACGGCATTCTTCCTCATAGCTCATGTGACGAAAACAACAACCGCCACACCTTGAATAAACAGGACAATCGTTCTTCGTTCTTTCAACCGAACCACTTACAATATTTTCGATAATGCCATAGCAATACGTTTTGCAGACCTTGACTATCCTGCATTCGATAACGTCGCCAATAACAGTAAAAGGCACGAAAACAGCAATGCCCTCGTGCTTTCCTACTCCGTTGCCCTCATTTGTCATACCGCTTATTTCAAGCCTGATAATCTCATTTTTCTTTAGCATAAAATTCCTCTATCTCATTTTTTCGCTTAAGCATAAGCTCAAAATGCTTATTGTATTCCAGCGGAAATTTGTAATTGAACACACGCTCCAAACGTCCGCCCTCTTTGTCAACAAGCTTTGTCGAGCCACCTGCACCCATTGCAAGTATGGTTTGAACCTCTTCCATTATATAGATATTATACAAACTCTCGTGACCCCGCTTTGTCCAGCCTATATTTTCAAGATTTTCAAGCATATTCTTTTGTCTGTAGAGATAATAAGGCAGATAGCCGCTTTCAAGAAGTCTTTTTGTGGCATACTCTACCATTTTATCGGCTGGATTTTTCAGCACTTCCCTATCACCACTGTGATTTAGCCTGGCCGCACGCTTTATAGAAAGTGTGTGTACAGTGATATTCTCAGGAGCAAGCTCGATAAGCTTATCAATGGTATTCTCAAAGCTCTCCACTGTGTCTGTTGGCAGACCTGCGATTATATCAGTATTTATAGAGTCAAAACCAACTTTTCTTGCAAGGTCAAAGCTATCAAAAAACTGAGCAGTTGTGTGCTTTCTGCCAATAGCCTCAAGAACGCTGTCATTCAAAGTCTGTGGATTTATAGATACTCTGCCACAGCCGTTTGCTTTAAGCACCTTCAGCTTTTCTTCAGTTATGGTGTCAGGTCTTCCCGCTTCAACAGTGTATTCACGGACAGTTGACATATCAAAGCTGTTTGCAATGACTTTCATAACTCTGTCAAGCTGAGCAACAGTGAGCGTGGTAGGAGTGCCGCCGCCAAAATATACGGTGTCAAGCTTTAAACCAAGCTTTTTCGTTATCTTTGCAGTATAAACTATCTCCTCACACAGCTTGTTCACATACTCAGGGATAAGCTTCATACAGCCCTCGATAGATTGCGAAACGAAAGAACAGTAGGAGCATCTTGTGGGACAAAACGGCACTGACACATAAAGACTAAAGCTGTCCTTTTCAAGCTCATCGAGGACAGGCTTCTGGGTTATAGCAGTTTTGTATGCAATATCGCACTTTTCTTCGCTGCAAAGATACCTGCTCTCCATGGCTTTAAATATCTCCGCCTTGTTCATGCCCTCACTGAGCATATCATTCACACGCTTCACAGGTCTTATTCCCGTTATAACGCCCCATTTCGGCACAATGCCTGTTATCTCGCTCATTGCCTTAAAAAGAAGTCTTGACAGTGAAAGTTCCATGTCGCTTTCAAAATGCACAAACTCCTCTTTTTCGCAAGTCTTGCCGTCATATCTCACCTTAACGCTCAAACAAACATTGTCAGCGTTATCCTTTTTCTGAGCGAACACATAATCGTCCTCTGTATCTATGCTGTCAGAAAAAACGTGGGTAAAGAGCGTTGCAGGGATAAAAAGCTTCATTACTCCCTCAAGCTCATATTTATAATCGTTGCCGCTGAATATCAGAGTCATTTCAAAGCCTCCGCAGCCTGCCTGAGATATGGGTTATACTTTCTCTCAGTGTCAAGTGTCGTGACATTCATGTGACCAGGATAAACAGTTAGATTTCCACCAAGGTCAGCTATTTTCATAAGCGACTTCATAAGGGCTGTGCTGCTTCCATCAGGCATATCAGTTCTGCCAACACTTCTTGAAAATAGGGTATCTCCCGAAAACATATTCATGCCGCATATGAAACAAACAGAACCGCTTGTATGTCCCGGCGTTTCCAACACGTCAAATTCAAGCTCGTCAAGCTTTAGTATATCGTCCTCTGTAAACACATTGACCTTGCCTGTGTAATTTCTGTGTCCTCTTATTCTGAAAAGATTAGCAAGCATTCCTGCGTCATCTGTAAGCTTAGGCTTATCCATAATGTGGATATACACCTCGCAGCCTGTCCTGTCTACAAGGTCAGCCACAGCACCGATATGGTCAAAATGGCCATGGGTAAGAAAGATCTTTTTAAGCGTAAGACCGTGACTCGCTATCTCACCGAGAATATAATCAGTGTCGGCAGGTGCATCGACAAGAACGCAGTTATTTTCTTCGCTTGCAACAATATAACTGTTCGTTTCACAAACACTCAATGGTTTGAGCCTATATATTTTCATTATCTGTCCTTTCTTATTTACCGCTTCTTTCAACAGAAATAACGTTCTTTATTTTCTGAAGCTTGTTTATAACATTGTTGAGCTGTTCCATTCCTGCAATGCTGACAGTTACGGAAAGCATTGCATTGCCGTTTTTCAGTTCCCTTGAGGTTGACTCATAGATAAAAATATTGATCATTGCAAGCGCTGACGAAACGTCTGCCAGCAGACCTATTCTGTCAACCGCAACGATATCCAAAGTACACTTGAAATAGCCCGTATGCTTTTCAGAACTTTCCCACTTAACATTTATCCAACGAGCGGCATTTTCAGGATCATCTTTCTGCGAAAGATAGTTCACGCAATCCTTTTTATGCACGGATATGCCGTGACCTCTCGTAATAAAGCCGACTATTTCGTCACCTGGAAGCGGATTACAGCACTGTGCAAACTTAATAGCGCAGTTGTCGATGCCGTCAACGATAACACCAGTGGAATTTTTGGAAGTCTTTATCTTATTTTCAAGGTCAGAAGTATCAGGCTGAGCCTTTTCACCATATTTCTTATTATACTCAGATTTCAGCCTTTGCATCACCTTTGAAAGCTGAACACCACCGTAACCTATGGCTGCAAAGAAATCATCAAGAGTATCACAACTGTGTCTGTGCATATCCATTTTGAGAAAGTCCTCAAGTTCTTCCTCAGGCACTCTTATATTATTTCTGCGGAACTCTCTTTCGAGAGCATTTCTGCCCTCAAAGATATTTTCCTCTCGTCTTTCCTTTTTGAACCATGAACGTATCTTGGATTTGGCTTCATTGGTCTTGCAGATATTAAGCCATGAACGGCTTGGACCATGACCTTCAACGTTGGTAGTAAGTATCTCGATTATCTCGCCTGTTTTTATCTGATAATCATAAGACACCATTTTCTTGTCTACCTTTGCGCCGCACATCTTATGACCCACCTGTGTGTGGATAGCGTAAGCAAAGTCGATAACAGTTGAGCCAACAGGCAGTGTTATCATATCGCCCTTTGGAGTGAAAGCAAAGACGTCCTCAGGAGCAAGGTCATTTTTGATAGCCCTTACTATTTCCTCAACGTCGTTTGACTCCTGTTGTGACTCGATTATCTGTCTTATCCATGCAAGGCGCTGATCGTCCTTTGAGCTACCCCTTACGCCCTCTTTATATTTCCAGTGGGCGGCGATACCATATTCAGCCGTTCTGTGCATTTCCCATGTTCTTATCTGAACCTCGAAAGGTATTCCCTCTCTGCCGATAACAGTTGTGTGAAGAGATTGATACATATTAGCCTTAGGCGTGGAAATATAATCCTTAAATCTGTTTGGGATAGGTCTGAACATATCGTGGATTATGCCAAGTACGTTATAGCACTCGGTAACTGTATTGACGATAATTCTTACGGCATAGCGATCATATATCTGGTCTATCTCCTTGCCGTCACGATATACCTTTTTATAAATACCATAATTGCTTTTAACTCGACCCTCGATAAGGGGAACAGGGTCAAAATCCTTTTCAAGCCTGTCATGTATCTTGTGCTTGATGTTTTCAACAAGCTGTTCACGGCTGCCCTTTCTGAGCTGCATTTGCTCGTCTATCTCGGCATAAGCATAAGGATCAAGATAGTAAAAAGCAAGATCTTCAAACTCATCTTTAATTGAGCGTATTCCAAGGCGGTGAGCTATCGGTGCATAGATGTTCATTGTTTCATGGGCGATAGTTCTGCGTTTTGAATCTTTGCAATAATTAAGAGTACGCATATTGTGAAGTCTATCTGCAAGCTTTATGATAATAACACGAATATCCTCGCTCATTGCAAGAAGAATTTTTCTGATATTCTCGGCTTTCTGCTCGTCTTTGGTGAAAGTTTCTACCTTTTTCAGCTTTGTAACGCCATTTACAAGCATTGCAACGTCTGAGCCAAAATTCTTCTGTAATTCTTCAAGAGTGCATGGAGTGTCCTCCACAACGTCATGAAGAAGTGCTGCACAAATAGTATCAGTATCCATGCCAAGCTCCAAAAGAATATATGCAACAGACAGCGGGTGGGTTATATACGGCTCGCCAGACTCTCTTTTCTGATTTTGATGATACTTTTCAGCAAGTTCATAGGCGGAAACGATTTTTGACAGATCGTACTGCCTCTCGCCATCAAGTATTTTCTGAATAAGTGCATCAATGGAACACACCGACCTCTCACCTATATGCTCAGGCTTTGAAGCTTCAGGCACAGCGTCGGTATAGTCAGGCGAAGCCGTAGGAGCAGGCTTTTCTTCAAACTGCTCTTTAACCTCGGATTCGGCAGGAAGATCTTCTTCACTGACAGTTTTTATCTCAGGCATATTTTCTATCTTATCCATTTCAGCAGGATCAAGCAAAATATTCTCTTTATCTGACATTTTAGTTACCTGCCTTTCCAAGCATTTCATTCAGCTTAACAAGAGTTTCAGAGTCCTCAAGATTTACCTTTTGTTTCGGCACAACGTAGCTTATTTTCATAGTTGCGGGTCTGAACTCGATAAGACCCTTATCACGGAAAATATTAACGCAAATATGCAGTTTGCAATAATTCATGCTGTCGCCTGATATTTTCATGAAAAGATTATCCAACGTAATATTCTTAACTGCACTTATGTATTTATATACACCGATAAGCTCCTGCCTTGTCGGGATTATTTTTCTTATAAAACTTGCAGGAAGCTGTTCCCCGCGCATAAGCTTTTCATAACAATCCTTTGCCGCAAAATATCTTTCCTGCTTTACTCCACTCAATCTATGGTCGATAACTCTTATGGATATGGACTCACGGTTATTGAACACATTTATTCCAAGCTCCACGAGCATATCAAGCTTATCGCCAACTGCGAAACAAGCTTTTTCAGGTGCAAGGGAGAAAATAAGAGCCTGTCCTCTATAGCTTCCGTATGAAAACTCGATCTTTGTATGCTTGCCCTGTGACAGCGGTATTATCTTATCTACTCTTACTCCAAGCATTGCAAAAACTGGAGCAGGGTTCTCTGCACCAAAAGGCTCCATTGCGGCAAGACCCTTTACATTATCAAGGTTGATATCCTGCGGCATAAGAAGCTTATCCGCTATAAGCTCAACGCTAGGAAATTTCTCCATTGGATCGCTGTATTCATACACCATTTGAGTAAATTTTTCGATGTTCTCAGCCTTCAGCGACAGACCTCCTGCACACTCATGTCCACCAAATTTATCAAGCAGCTCTCCGCAATGCTGAAAACACTTGAATATATTGAAGCCCTTTACGCTTCTCGCAGAGCCTCGTGCGTCTCCATCGTCATCAATGGAGATTATAACATTCGGCTTTCCGTAAAATTCCAAAATGCGTGAAGAAACAATGCCAATAACTCCGTGGTGCCAGCCCTTGCCTGAAAGCACAAGCACTCTATGGTCAAGAGTCTCAGGGTGAGCGTTTATATGATTTACTATTTCTGTCATTATCTCTGTTTCCGTCTGCTTGCGCTGGGCGTTAAGATTTAAAAGAGTGTCAACATAATTTTCAGCGTCCTCTGGGTCTTCGCTGAGAAGTGTTTTTACCGCTGTAAGTGGAGAGCCAAATCTGCCCGAAGCGTTTATAACAGGGGCAATCCTAAAAGCAATGCCTGTTGAGTCAAGAGCATTTCTATCAAGCTTTGCTTTATCTATAAGATAGTTTAGTCCCAATATTTCGGTGTTTGCAAGATATTCAAGACCACGCTTGACAATAGTTCTGTTTTCCCCTGTGAGTGGCACAACGTCCGCAACTGTACCGATAGCACAAATGTCGGCATACTGTTCCATAACAGTGTCGTAACTGCCGCCGTCAAGTGCAGCACAAAGCTTGAAAGCTACACCAACTCCTGCAAGGTCTTTGTATGACGAAGGACAATCTGCACGATGCGGATTAACAATAGCCCTAGCCCTCGGAAGCTTCTCAGGCGGCTGGTGGTGATCTGTGATAACAAGTTCCATATCAAGCTCAGCAATACGCTCAGCTTCCTCAACCGCGGAAATGCCGTTATCCACGGTGACGATAAGCTTAACACCCTTTTCTGCAAGCATTTCAATAGCTTCCATGTTCATGCCATATCCAGCCTCACGCTCAGGAATATAGTACATAATGTTTGCGCCCATGCTTTCAAGATAGTTGTAAAGTATAGTGGTGGACGTAACTCCATCACAGTCATAGTCACCGTAAATACAAATAAGGTCATACTGATCAACCGCCTTGTTTATCACCTCGGCGGCTATAGCCATATCCTTTATAAGGAAAGGATCACTAAGTTCTTCGCCTTTAAAAAAATCAGCAAGGCTGTCAAAGTCAGTGAAACCCCTTGAAGTCATGACGTCTAGGGTAAGGCTTTTCAAGTCACACTTGTTCATAAACTCTGCAGTTTTCACAGGGTCAGGTCTGTTTATTCTCCATTTTTTCATATAGAAATAGTCCTTTACGCAAATTTACATTCATCATTCATTATACCACATAAACTGTCTTTTTTCAAGTAGCATCAAGAAAAAGTGTGAAATTTTAGTGTAGTGCTACAATAGATATTGGACAAAATTAAGAAAAAAGAAAAGAGAGATAGG
>ERZ834798.1315-NODE-1315-length-23031-cov-50.035385_pt1 | contig 23031 bp, 21 predicted proteins | sample MGYA00519689_ERZ834798 | MGnify/ENA primary metagenome ERZ834798 (study PRJEB31850, sample SAMEA3708761) | human gut metagenome | biome: human gut; feature: human-associated habitat; material: faeces | place: China | collected 2014 ...
GAAAAGTTGCCGCCGGTGTTGTCTGACGGTTGCCGGAGGTTGAACTGCCGACGGGTTTTCAGCCGCGTGCAGCGGAGAATTGCCGAAGGAGAAAAGTTGCCGCCGGTGTCGTCTGACGGTTGCCGGAAGTAGAACTGCCGACGGGTTTTCGGCAGCGTGCAGCGGAGAATTGCCGAAGGAGAAAAGTTGCCGCCGGTGTTGTCTGACGGTTGCCGGAGGTTGAACTGCCGACGGGTTTTCAGCCGCGTGCAGCGGAGAATTGCCGAAGGAGAAAAGTTGCCGCCGGTGTCGTCTGACGGTTGCCGGAAGTAGAACTGCCGACGGGTTTTCGGCAGCGTGCAGCGGAGAATTGCCGAAGGGGAAAAGTTGCCGCCGGTGTTGTCTGACGGTTGCCGGAAGTAGAACTGTCAGCGGGTTTTCGGCAGCGTGCAGCGGAAAATTGCCGAAGGGGAAAAGTTGCCGCCGGTGTTGTCTGACGGTTGCCGGAGGTTGAACTGCCGACGGGTTTTCAGCCGCGTGCAGCGGTCAAAAGCGGCATATAAAAAGGCACCGGTTGAGCTTCGGTGCCTTTTGTCTTGACGCTTGTTTTCAGAACAGATTAACCGCGCGGTTTGTTCATCGGATGACGCGGCCGGCGGTTGAAGCCGCCTTCGTGTCTGCCGGTTCCCGTTTGCCGTTCCGAACTGCCGTTTTCGAATCTGTCGTCGAATTTTTTGCGCGGGGCGGAGTTTTTGTCAAAACCGAATTTTCTGCCCGGTTTGCGCGGGGTTCCGGCCGGGTTTTCATTGTCGTCGAAGCGCATCCGGCGGGAGCGCTCGAACTTCTCTCGGCCGTTGAACTTTCCTTCCCGTCCGCGGGGGTTTTCCGGTTTCGGGGTCCATTTTTTGCGGGTGAATTTGCTGTCCTTTTCCGTTTTGGCAATTTTCGGTTCTTTGACCTCAACCACCACGTTTTTCATCTTTTCGCGGGCTTTGAGCGCGCTGCGGCAGACGGAGAAGCCGAAAAAGCCGACGTTGCGGCCGAGGGTGTAGTAGTAATTGTGCGAATAGGCGATCAGTCCGGCTTTTTCCAGCCACAGTTTGCCGTCCTGGTCAAGATATTTGTCGTCGACGTTGACGGCGACAATTTCCGCCAGGAACATGTCGTGACTGCCGTAGTTGGTGACGCTGACCACTTTGCACTCGATTGAAACCGGGCTTTCCATAATCTGCGGGCAGGAAACCTGCGAGCAGGCGCCGGGCGTCAGATTCATTTCCTTGAATTTGTCGGTGTCGCGGCCGGATTTGACGCCGCAGAAGTCGGCGGCGGTCACCAGCGGCAGGGTGGTCAGGTTGATCACGAATTCGCCGCTTTCCTTAATCAGCTCGTGCGAGTAGCGGGAAGGGCGGATCGAAACATAAGTCATTGCCGGGTCGCTGCTGACGATGCCGGTCCAGGCGGCGGTCATGACGTTGGGTTTTTCCATGCTCCCGCAGCTGACCATAACCGGCGGCAGAGGATATTCCATCGTTCCCGGTTTCCAAGTGATTTTTGCCATTGTAAAATTTTCCTGTCAGATAAAGTTGATATTGTTTTCCATAACTAAACCAAATAATAATAATGTGCAATTGCAAAGTGAACAGGGGGCGTTTTATTTTTGCCGGCGGCGTTTCCCCTTTCCGGCTTTTTTGTCACAAAACTATAACAACCGGCGGTCGTTTTTCGTGCTATGGTATGTATTAATGGAACGGTTACGGAGAAAGACAATGTCGGTTACATTCAATAATGTTCAGGAGCTGGAGGAGTATTTCCGGTATCTGGAAGAAACGATCCACGACGACGAGCGCCGGCTGGTTCTCCGCGGCATTGCCATTGCCCGCAATCTTTATATTTTCAGCGAATACCGCAAGCGGCAGGCCAGGCTGCGCGCCGCCTGCCATAAGCCGTCCTGAGCTTTCTTCCTTTTTTGTCAAAAAAAACTTTCGTTTGTCTTTTTTTTCTGCTAAGCTGACAGCGTTTTAACACAGTCAGAGGTTTGAACAATGAAGCGCATGAAAGAATATTTTACTTACGAGGAACCGTCGGCGTTCGTTTCCGTGTCCAATACGCCGCCGCGCCTTTTTCGTCAGGAACGGGACTGGACCTGCAGCGTTGCCTGCATCCGCACCCTGTTGTCGGGGCGGACCGCGGAGGTTCCTTCCGAAAACGAATTTATCGAAAAGTTCGGTCTTGTGCCCGGGCCTCATTATACGGACGAATTTCTGGCCAAGGGAATGCTGTCGCCGGCCAGAACCGTCAAAACGCACAAGAGCTTCCGGCCGGAGGAGATCAGGCTGCCGCTTCTGGCAAAACTGCTGGCGGAAAAGTATTACGTAATGGCGGAATGCATGTACAATTACGCCCATTGGGTCGTTGTGCTCGGTTATTTTGCCGTCCGCGATCCGGAAGACACCGAAGAACACCGGATTTTGCTTTATGATCCCTATTACGATCAGGTACGGCTGGTGATTGCCGACGAATTTCTGACTATGTGGTGCGATCCCGACGGGCATGTCAAAGAATTTGTGGCAATTCGCTGAACCATATGGTATAATTTGCAATAAAAAAAGTTTGGGGTATGAAAATGGCTGAGAAAAAAAGCAAACGTTCTCTTGAGGAACAGCAGAGAATAAAGCAGGATCGGGTACGGCTCAACGCGCTGCGCGGCGTGTTGGCGGCGGGTGCGGCGGCGGTGGCTATGGAACTGGGCAACGGTAAGGTAATGGCGCAGCCGGATTTTGACCGCAAAGTCGAGCCGGTGACGCAAAATGCTCCGCAGCCGGCGCCTGACAATACGCCGACGGCCGAATGGCCGGGGCTGGGCGCGACGCCGCAGAGCATGCCCGAGGCTCCCGCTCCGGTTGTTGACGACCGGCCGGCGGGGATCAACATTCCGGCCGCCGAACCGCCGGCGCCGGAGATCAGGGTCGGAGAGGAAGAAGACGTTCCCTATGATTATGAGGACGCCAGAAAAACCTGTGATGACGAACATTACGACATTTGCAACGACCTGCTCGGAGAATGCGAGGATGTCGGCTACGGCAAGCAGGAGCTGGATTATGAAACCAAGCTTGATCTGGCGGTCGGCGCGACGGAAGTGGAAATGTCCAAACTGCTGGGAGAAGAAATGCTGCCGGCGCTGGACGGGGTGGTGCAGACGACTTCCGGCATGGAAAGCGTGCTGGCAAATTACGGCCGGGAAGATCAGAACGATCCGATTGTCCGGGCCAAAATCAACCGCGACGTCAAAAACGTCGACAAGTCGGCCAGAAAGGCCGCCGGAAAGGCGATGAAGAGCTATCGCAAAATGCTGAAGCTGGCGCAGGAAAGCGGGCGTATTCACAAACTTGCGGAAAAATACGCGAAAACCGGCGAAAAGGCGGATGAAAAGATGCTGGACAACAAGATCAAGGGCATGTATGAGCATGCTCAGGACTTTACCCGGAAATACGAGAAGGAAAACTTTGAAAAGTCCGGCAGGAACAATTCCGTTTCCTTGTCCGCCGCGCAGCAGAAGATGGTGAAAGATTCTCTGAGCCGCTGAGTTTCGGCAATCAAAAAAGTCCCCTTCCGGAGGGGATTTTTTTATGCGGTTTAACTCAAAATTAAAAAACACCGCATATTCTCTCCAAGGATTTATTTTTGCGGGAAAAAACGATGCATACCATTCATGCCCTGATTATTGACCTGACGCTGATTACCATTTATGCCGGCATTACCACACTGATTTGCAAAAAGCTGAAGCAGCCGATTGTGCTGGGGTATGTGCTGGCCGGCATTTTTGCGGGGCCGTACTTTGACTTGCTGCCGACGGTCAGCGACCGGGAGAATCTGAGTTTGTGGGCGGATATCGGGGTGATTTTCCTGCTTTTCGGCCTGGGGCTGGAGTTCAGCTTCAAAAAAATGCTCAACGTCGGCAAGTCGGCAATGATCACGGCCAACGCCAACATTTTGTTTATGCTTTTTCTCGGATATTATACCGGTCTTTTGCTCGGCTGGTCGACGACGGACAGCTTTTTTCTCGGCTCAATGATTTCAATGTCTTCAACTACCATCATTATCAAGGCCTTTGACGATCTCAACATCAAAAAGCAGAAGTTTACCGATCTGGTGTTCGGCGTTTTGGTGATTGAGGACCTGGTCGGCATTTTGCTGCTGGTGCTGCTGCCGATGGTGGCGCTCGGGCAGAGCATCAACGGCGGCGAGCTTGCCCTGAGCACGTTCAAGCTGCTTTCCTTTCTGATTTTGTGTTTTGTCATCGGCATTTATATCGTACCGACGGTTTTGAAAAAGCTGACTTCGTTTTTAAATGACGAAATGCTGCTTCTGATCACGGTCGGCATGTGTTTCGGCATGGTTTGGCTGGCGACGGCTTCGGGGTTTTCTTCCGCTCTCGGCGCCTTTCTGATGGGGTCGGTGCTTTCCGAAACAGGGTTGATTGTGCGAATCGAAAACGTGGTTCGTCCGCTGAAGGATTTTTTCGGCGCGGTCTTTTTCGTTTCGGTCGGGATGATGGTTGATCCGGCCATGTTCGTCACCTATGCCGGGCCGATTGCGGTCGTTACCCTGATCGTGGTTGTCGGCAAGGTCGTCTTTTCCTGTTTCGGGTTCGTTATTTCGGGGCAGTCCCTGCGCACTTCGACGGAATGCGCGTTTTCGCTGGCGCAGGTCGGCGAGTTTGCTTTCATCATTGCCGCTCTGGGCATGAGTCTCGGGGTGTTGGACGGACAGGTCTATCCGGTGATCGTGGCGGTTTCCGTCATCACGACTTTCCTTACCCCGGTGATGATCCGTTCGGCCGGGCCGGTTTACAGGCTGATCGAACGCAAACTTCCCGCTTCCTGGAGCCGCTACATCAACAAGGCTTCGGCAGCCCGGGCACCGAGCAGGTCGGAAGAGCGCCTGTGGAGCGTTTTGTTTAAAAATTATGCCGTGCGGATCATTTTGTTTTCGATCATATTGTTTGCGATTATCGGTTTTTGCACCCAATTCGTCCGTCCTTACGTACGGATGGCGCTGCCCGGTCTGACGGGACGAATCGTTATGACGATGATTGCTTTTGTTCTGGTTTCCCCTTTTTTGAAGGCTTTGATCGGATGGGAAATCGTGCTGCCGTCGTTTATCCGTTCTTTTGCTGATTTTCTGCCTGCGCGCCGGCGGCGGAAGTTTCTTGAAACCCGGGAAGAAGAATCGGCCGCTGCCGCGGAAGAACGCCCGGCGTCCCGCCCCCGGCCGGCGGAAGACAAAAGTTCGCTGATTGACAATCTGCTGGGGGAAAATGCCGAGAGCCTGAAAAGCTTTTTCGTTTCCAATGCGCAGGCGGCGAAAATCTATTATCAGCTTTGGCGGAGCAAAAAAGCCAACCGGCTGCCGCTGATCGTGCTGACCAGTTTTCGTTTGCTGGTCGTCGCCTTTTTCATCGTCACCGTCGTGCATCAGTTTCTGACGGAAAACCAGAAAGTGACGCTGATTTTGCTGGTCGCTTCGGTGGCGCTCATTTCGCGGTCGAAGTGGCTGCTCAGCCAATATCTGAAAATGGAAGCGCAGTTTCTTGACAACCTGAAAGGCAGCGCGCCGGAAAAAGACGACGACCCGTCCGAATAGTTACAGAATTGTGAATTTCGCCGCCGCCGGCAATTTCCCGCTTGGTATCGTGTCGGGCTTTCGGTATAATGAAACCGAAAGCGACATAAGCGGGGCAGAAGAAAAAATGCTGAAATTCAAAATAATGCTGGTGGTATTTATTGCTTTGGTATATTACGGCGTAACCTATTGCATGCTTAGTCCGGGCATTTGCAAATATTACGCCGACTATTATCTGCTGAGCGCGCGCAGTTTTTCAATCGACGAAGAGAGGGCTTTTCTCCACAAACCGATAACGGAAACGACAAATTATTTCCGTACATACCGCTTTAACGGCCAAAACCGTAATTTTAAGGTGCTGGGGTTTGTCCGGTTTGACGACCGCGGCATATGGAGCACGGGCAACACGGTGCGGATGTCGTTCAGGCTGCCGCAGGTTTATTCTTCCGTTTGGCTTGATTTTGAAATTGATCCCTATGTCAACAAGAAGAATGAAAACGTTTTTGCGGAAGTGTATCTTGACGACAGGAAAATCGACGAATGGAATTTTCAGTACGGGCGCAAGATGCCGAAGACCAGGATCAAGATTGCCCGAAAATATCTGAGCAGCGAATATCCGGTTAATCTGATTTTTAAAATTGACGGCGCCGTTTCGCCGAAAAGTCTCGGCTTCGGGCAGGAAAACCGCAAGTTCGGCCTGATTTTCAACAGTCTGAGGATAACTCCGGACGATTGATGCAGCTGCAAGGTTTCTTTCTTTATCGGGGGAGGCGGCGGGCATTGTCGTATGTCGGTCGGACAGGGTTAAGGAAAAATAAATCCGGATTAACTATTATTTGTGCAGACGTTTAACGGGAGGGCGAATGAAACATTGTTTGATTGTTTTGGTATGTCTGTTATTTCCTCTTTCTCTTATGTGCAAAGAAACGCGGGAAACCGGGCAAAATGCGGATAAACGGTACGAAGAGATTGTAAAATCCGTAAAAGACAACCCCGGGCAGGCTTTGGCAGATTTAAAAAAACTGGCGGACAAAAACCGCTTTGCCGCAATGGAATATCTGATACTGCTCAGCATTTACGAACCGCAAAAAGTAAATACTCCCGAATTTGAACAAATTGCCCGCCGGCTGCATACGGATGTGGTTGCGCAATATAAAAAGCTTGTTCCCGATTCCCCTTTTTACGGAATATATCAGGGGCAATACGAAGGGCTGATCAAAGACGATTATTTAAAATGCTACAAAGATTTGAGCTGTCTGATAGAAATCGGCGCTTTAAACTTTTCCAAATTTTTCAGCGTTTGGGGGGATGTGAGCGGCGATATGCTTTATGTTCCGTGGAAAATCGTGGTTCCCTGCCCGACGGCTCAAAAACTCCATTTAACGGCCGTTTTGGACAGCGCCGGCGGCGGACACGGCGCCGAAACGCTGGATATTTCCAACTGTGGCCAGTATCCGCAATACGATTTTCCCGATGATGTTGAAGAGTATCGGAATTATATTCAGCGGGAACTGGAATTGGATAATCCCGGTTCGATACGCTATGTGTATATGGCCGGAGATGTATATAAGAATATAGTCAGTCATTATGATCCCGATTGGAATTTTGAACGAAGTTATGGCGAGAAAGAATATTTGCAAGCCTTGCCGCTTGAAGCCTGGGCGATGGAATCATATCCCAATTACAAATATTTTTCAGAAGTTGTCAATCACGGTATCGGGTTTGACAAAGCGGTCGACAAGCTGACGCGGCATTATGTAAAAACTTTTAAGGTTGATGAAGGCAAAGCCCGGCAATATGCCCGTTATGTCATGATTCCCCGGGCGGCGGCAAGTTTTCCGGTAAACAGGGAAACCCTGCGCTATAAAATCCTTTCCGGAGTTCCCGCGGAAGAAATAAAAGCATGGATTGAGGACAAGAAATTAAAAGGGGAAGAATTTGCGGAACCGGAAACGCCTCATCAGGCAGATGAAATTTTAATGGTCAGCGTTCACCGTCCCGATGTTTTGAAAATGCTGATTGAAACCTGTCCGGATAATGAGGAAAAACTGAGCTGCTTCGGTCTGAACACGGATGTTGACGCCGGAAACGCTTTCGGCAAAACCGCTTTGATGTACGCGGCTCAATACGGGTTTGCGGAAAGCGTGAAAATTTTGCTTGAGGCCGGAGCGGATATAAACGCGCAAACGAATAAGGGATATTCGGAAGATGCGGGCTGCTGGGAGAACATTTGTCTTGTAAACGGCGAACGCACGGCCCTGATGTATGCCGTACAGGAAGGAAATCTGGAAATTGCAAAGTACCTGGCGGAAAAAGGCGCGGATATTAATCTGAAAGATTCCAAAGGCATGAGCGTTTACGATTATTTAAGTGGAAAAGCGCCTTATTTGGGTAATTTCAAATATTCGCCGACTTCTGTCGATTATGATTTTTCTCCTCCGGAAAAACATGAAAATAAAAACGTTACCCCCGAACAGGCGGATGATTTTATCGAATTCTTAAAAAACGTGTTCAAAAGTCCGGCAGCTTTGTCGGAATTTACCGTTTGAAAAACGCTGAAAACGGGGGGTTGCGGAGAACGCAACAAAAAAGCCGCCGAAAGCGGCGGTTTATAAGGTGGTGCGCTAGGCCGGAATCGAACCGGCACGGCCTTGCGGCCAACAGATTTTAAGTCTGCAGCGTCTACCAGTTCCGCCACAAGCGCAAAATCTATTCCCCTTATACAGATAAAAAGACAAAAATGCAACCGTAAACTTGCGGACCGGAAAATTTTTGCCTTTTCGTCTGGACTAATCCGATTAAAAACTTGTAACCGTGGAAAAAATGTGTTTTGTTAATCGGTAAGGCATGCGGCGGAAACAGCGTTTCGGCATGCCGGAAGCTTTTGAACGAAAAGAAAGGATAACTGATGAAAACTGTTGATATTTCCTGGCGCCGTTACGTTCTGCCCAACATTAACAAAGAGGGATGGAAGTTTTTCGGTATTTTTGCGGCAATAACAGCGTTATTGGCAATGATCTGGGAACCGCTCGGTGTTATCGGGCTTGTCTGCACCGTCTGGTGCTATTATTTTTTCCGCGATCCGGAACGGGTTACGCCGGAAATTAAGGACGTCGTGGTTTCTCCCGCCGACGGCATCGTACAGATGATTACCAAAGTGAAAGCTCCGGAAGAACTGGATATGGGGGGCGAAGAATTTACCCGCGTCAGCGTGTTTATGAGCGTGTTTAATGTACATGTCAACCGGGCGCCGGCCGAAGGTACTATAACCAAGGCCGTTTACGTGCCGGGCAAGTTTTTGAACGCGACGCTTGACAAGGCCAGCAAGGACAACGAGCGCCAGCTGCTGGCGATGAAGACGGCCTCCGGCAAAGAAATCGTTTTTGTTCAGATTGCGGGGCTGATTGCCCGCCGTATTCTGTGTTTTGCCAAACCCGGAGACAAATACAAGGCCGGCGAGCGTTTCGGTCTGATCCGTTTCGGTTCGCGGCTGGACGTTTATCTGCCGGCAGGCGTTGAACCGCAGGTCTGCGTCGGACAAATTATGACCGCCGGCGAAACCGTGATCGCCAATCTTTCGTCGTCTGCCGCCGCGGTTAAGGGAGTGATCAGATAATGGAAAAACTCAACAACAATCTGCTGCAGCAGAAACTGACTTCGCTGCCTTTTCGCAAAATCGCCCCCAATATTGTCACCACGCTGGCTTTGTGCGCCGGCGTCACTTCCATGCGTTATGCGATTATGGGACTGTGGGGAAAAGCCATCGTCTGCATTTTTCTGGCTGCCCTTTTTGATATGCTGGACGGTCGCGTGGCGCGCATGCTCAAAGGATCGACCAAATTCGGCGCCGAACTGGATTCGCTTTCCGACTTCGTCAGTTTCGGGGTGGCGCCGGCCATTTTGATGTATCAGTGGACGTTGTCCAGCTTTCCGAAATTCGGCTGGTTCTTCTGTCTGCTGTTTGCCATCTGCATGGCGATGCGTCTGGCGCGTTTCAACACCATGCTGGAAGATGAGCCGCAACCGGTTTACTGGCAGAACTTTTTTGTCGGCGTGCCGGCTCCGGCTGCGGCGGCGCTCGGAATTTTGCCGATTATGCTGAGCTTTGAGTTTCCCGAAGCGACCTTTCTGCGCAGCGACTGGTTCTGCTGCGTGGTGATGTGCGTGGTGGCAATGCTGATGGTCAGCCGGATTCCGACGGTTTCGACCAAACATATGAAAGTGCCCACTTATCTGGTGGTGCCGCTGATTATCGTGGTGGTTTTGTTTGCCACCATGATCATCAGTTCGCCGTGGCTGGTCTTGAGCGTTTCGACCGGGCTTTATGCCCTGAGCATTCCCGTCGGCGTGCTGTTTTTCCTTAAGGCCAAGAGGAAGGCCGAGCGGCGCATTTAGCCTAAAATCCGAAAGGAAAGCCCCGTGCCAGAGCGGGGCTTTCGCTTTTTCGTTTTTCGGGGTTGGAAAAAGTGGGGAAAAAAGAGTTTTTCCGAAACTTGACAAAAAACGGCAAAAGGGGTACAAAGAAAACATATAAACCTATTAACAAATTATCATATGGAAAAAAGAAAGTTTAAGCTTCGTTACCTTTACGAAGGCGGAGCAACGATGGAAGACTTTTATGATGTTCCGGTAACGGGCATTATGTTGGAAAACGGTTCCCGGATCAGCGTGCATTACGGCAGTACGGCAAACAATCGGGCAGCGGATGCGGAGGAAGCAAACCGGACGGCGGAGGAAAACGGCCTGATGCTGATTGAGCCGCGGGATTTTGCCCTGATCGTATGCCGGCAAAAGGAAATCCGCGGCATGCTTAAAAAGTGTAAGGCGCCGTTGGTGCTGGCGCATGATTACGTATGGGCGCGGGACGCGGAAAGCGGCGAAACGGCGGCATATTCCCTGATCGACGGCAGCAGGCGCGAAGAGGCCGGGCCGGCGGCGGTGGTACTGAAATACAGATAACCCTTTTCCGTATTTTTATTTGAAGGCGAAGCGGATTTTTCCGCTTCGCCTTTTTTGGTCGGCGATCGGGAAGTTGGGTTTGTCGTCGGAAAACGAAAATTTCCCGCGACCGGACGGCTGCCTTTAAAAACTGATAATTGTTCTTAAAATTAAATATTTTCAACGGGTTAGCTCGAAAAATGTGTTGATTGTGCCGAAAAAGCGTTTATAATCAAAACGTTATTAACCTTATTCATTAATTATTAATCATATAAAAACATGGAAAAGAATTTATCGGCTTATTTGTTTGTCCGTCAGGGAAAATTGCAAAAATCCCCGGCCGGCGAACGCGATTTGAACAAAGAGGAATTTGCCGCCGTCAAAGCGTTTTTTGAAGCCGGCCGCCAGTCCGAACTGTATACGCTGTTGCAGCGTCTGCTCTGCCGGATGCGCCGTTTTCGCGAGCTCCGACAGCATGACTATGCGATTGAACCGGCAGATTGTGTGGAAGACCTTTGCGCACAGGCGCCGGTTATGGCTTCCGCTCTGGCGGATCGTCCTGACGAAAGCGCGGCGGAAATTGAATTGCGGCGCTTGTTTCTGTCGCCGGAACATCAACGGCAGATTATGTTTTCCGGCAGCCGAATATTGATCCGGACGCTGGTTTGGTGGGGGCGGAGAATCCTCGGAATCTGGCAGGATACGTTCGGCCGCAAGCCGGATGTTTTTGCCGCGGAACTGGAATGCAGGCTGTAAAAAAATGCCTGAAGGAAAAGACGTGCTTTTGGCACGTCTTTTTTTGATTGTAAAAAGCTTATCGGACAGAGAGAAAGAGCGTCGAAAAGGCCGCCGAAGTGGGGAAAGCGGCGGTTGAGAGGCGGCGGCAGGGCGCTGCGGGAGAAGGAAGATGCGGGGGGAAGAGAAACAGACGGGAGAGAGGCAAGGTAAGCGGCCGGCGGGTACGGAGAGAGGAAAGTTATCGGAAAGGGGAGGCGGGTGAGGAAAACGGCAGTATAGGTCGGGCGGCGGGAACTGAGGGAGAAGAGGGGCTGACTGAGGAATAGACGGGAGACAGGCAAGGAAGACGACTGCAGGGAGAAAGAGATGGCAGAAGCGGGGTAGGCAGACAGGGAAATGCAAAACGAGGCCGGGCAGGTTGGAGGACACGGCGGGGTGATATAGGCCGGAGCGAGAAAAGCGGCGGTTGGGGCAACGGGCGGAAACTGCGGAAGCATGAGGACGCGGCGGGAGAGAAACAGACGGGGAACAGCCGGGGAGAGGCGGTCGCAAGGAGAAAGAGAGGGAAGAAGCGGGGAGAGGCAGGTTGGAGGTTGTAGGGTGATATAGGCCGGCGGGGAGAAGAAGCGGGGCGGAGGACGCGGCGGGAGAGAAACAGACGGGGATCAGCCGTGAGAGAGGTGGTCGCAAGGAGAAAGAGAGGGAAGAAGCGGGGTGAGGCAGGTTGGAGATTGTAGGGTGATATAGGCCGGCGAGGAGAAGAAGCGGGTTGGGGCAGCCGGCCGGCGGGCGCGGGAAACGCAAAATTGGGCGAGGCGGGTCGGAGGCCGCGGCGGATATATAGGCCGAAGCGAAGAAAGCGGCGGTTGAGAGGCGGCGGCAGGGCGTTGCGGGAGAAGGAAGATGCGGGGGGAAGAGAAACAGACGGGGAACAGGCAGGGAGAGGCGGTCACAAGGAGAAAGAGAGGGAAGAAGCGGGGCTGACCAAGGAACGGGCGGGAGGCAGGCAGGACAGAGCCGCAATGAGAAGGAGAGCGGGGAAAGCGGCGGTTGAGAGGCGGCGGCAGGGCGCTGCGGGAGAAGGAAGACGCGGCGAGAAAGAAACAGACGGGGAACAGGCAGGGAGAGGTGGTCGCAAGGAGAAAGAGAGGGAAGAAGCGGGGCTGACCGAGGAACAGGCGGGAGGCAGGTTGTGGAATTGACTGCCGATTTCGGTTGATTTCTGAAAATTTTTGTCTATACTGAAAGCAACGAATCGATTATTAACTTCAAATATTATCAGGTATGAAAACAAAATTTCAGTTTTTGTTTGTTTACGACGACAATTCAGAAAGTGCCGAATTGATCGCGGGGAAAAAAGTGAAAGCAATTCGGATTTCCGAGGACTGTCTGTTGTCAACGGAGTATTTCGGAACCACCGGCTACACTTCGTATGATGCTTTCGAGTTTGCCTGTCTGCACGGTGTTTCCCTGCTGACGCCCAAGGAAGCCAAAATCGTCCAAAGCCGCCTGAGCGGAGTGCGGATGATGCTGAAAAAATGCGGCAGTCATGTTCAAATCGACCACAAATGTCTGATCTGGACGGCTGACGAAGGGGACGGCAACTACAAGAACATGGAAGCGGTATCGCTTTCCGACGGCAAATGCAAAATGCTTGGCTGCGAGGAATGGGACACTTCCGGCGGCTTGCTTTGCAAACTGCGCGCCTGATTGTTTTCAGGCTTAAATGGAAAAAAGATCCGGTTTTGCCGGATCTTTTTTTTGTAACGAGAAAACCCTGCGCGTGATTATAAAGAGCTTGCGGCTTTATTCCGTTTCGCTCTTTGTCGTTTTCTGTTTTTCTTTTTCCCGTTTTTTTCCTCTTTTCCGCTTCTCTTTTCTTTCTTTTTGTTCTTCTTATTTCCGTTATTTCCATCTTTTCCGTTTTGTCCTTCCCGTTTTTCCGCTTCCCTTTTCTTTCTTTTTGTTCTTCTTATTTCCGTTATTTCCATCTTTTCCGTTTTGCCCTTCCCATTTTCCGCTTCCCTTTTCCTTCTTTCTGTTCTTCTTATTTCCGTTATTTCCATCTTTTCCGTTTTTCCCTTCCCATTTTTCCGCTTCTCTTTTCTTTCTTTTTGTTCTTCTTATTTCCGTTATTTCCATCTTTTCCGTTTTGCCCTTCCCATTTTCCGCTTCCCTTTTCCTTCTTTCTGTTCTTCTTATTTCCGTTATTTCCATCTTTTCCGTTTTTCCTCTTCCCTTTTCCGTTTTTTTCTTTGCTTTTTCCTCTTTTCCACTTTCTTCGTTGCTTCTCCCCCTTTTCTCCCTTTTTTCTTTTCTTCCTTTTTCTCTTTCTCTTTCTCTTGTATTTTTTTACGCCTTGTTCTTAGCGTATGAAAAAATCCTTTGTCGGAACAAAAGCGACGGTCCGGCAACTGTCTGATAAAAAGCAAAGGTGTTTTTTTATGAACATGCATATAATAACGCACACAATATGGAACCGGAAAATACCATGTTGTCTTTGCGCCGAAATATCGCCGGAAAGCGTTTTACGGAGGCAGACAAACAGGTTCAATACTGAAGGAATTGTACAGACAAAAAGAAATACCGGTAATGGAGGCAGAAGTCTGTTCGGACCGTATTCATATGTTGCCGGAAATACCGCCTGAACGCTCCGTAAGCTCAATCATAGATTATCTCAAAGGTAAAAGCGGTTTGCTGATATATGAATGATGGGGAAATGCGAAATTTCGATATGGCAATCGGGAATTCTGGCGCAAAGGATACTTGTTGATACGACCGGAAAGAATACCCAAAAGACAGCCGGGCATATACGGAAGAAATTAAAAGAAGACGGGAAGGCTGGTCGGCAGATTATGGACTTTGTGCCGTTTATGGCGAGTCAGACAATCTGCGTTTGGTTGAAATCTGATACGTCATTTGGGTGCGGCTGAGCCTTCTTAGGCCTGTGTGAAGAACCCCCGGCCGAGCCGGGGCCGATTGTCGGAATCACGCCGTATTATGTCAGCGGGAATAGGCAAATGTCGGTTTTGTAACGGATCGGTTGGCCGGGAGACGTCTGTGAGGATCTTTCCGGACGGTTCGTATTTTTTTGGGGGAAAAAAGCCTTTTATCCGCGGCGGCGTTTGCCGCTTGGACTTCGGGAGAACGGGTAAAACGTCGTTTGCCGGCTGCCCGCTAATGATAGAAATAAAGAAAACGTGCAATAAACGGTTGCATTTTGGCGGCGGACGTGTTATAAAAACACCGTCGCTGTTTTCAGCGGCGTTATTATTAAAGCCAAGGGGAATCGAATCCTCTAAGGAAACATTGCCAAGTGTTTGTGGCGAAAGTTGGCGCTCTTCTGCAAGGAGGAGTGCCACGAATAAGGCATGCCAAATAAGTGGCTGCACCCTTAGTGTATTCGAAACTCCTCCACCTTAAAGCATTTTGCCAAGGTGGAGTTTTTTTGTAATACCGGTTGTCGGTGCGCCCGCAGACTGGCCAAATAAGTGGCTGCACCCCAACGTGTATTCGAAGCTCCTCCGCCTTGCCGGAAGCGGTATTTTTTTTTAATCAAAAACACCGCGTTTTTTAAGGGGAAATTAACCAAAACCGATTTATGCTTAACTTGGTTTTTTAAGCATAAACCGTTTATTATTATAAAACTGTCGGGAGTTCCATCCCACATAGTGTGATGACAATGGTCACACAACCCCGTTGTAATTCTTTTCCTCGGAAGCAGGGAAGGAGTACAACGAAATAAGCTTCATTGGACTCGCAAGAGCTTCTTTTGAGGACGAATAAGTGTTGCTGACTATGTAGTATGGAAAACTCCTTCCTTCTTTCGGGGACCCGAAAGGAGGAGATTTTTTTTTCATTCATTTTTATCAGGAAACAGAGTTATGCTTAAATCTCCCCAAAAATCTTCCGCCAAAACCGTCAAATCCATAAAAGCTTCGCGCGGCCGGCTGGCCGACGGACAGCCCAACCCGGTTGACGTTCATGTCGGTATGCGTCTTTTGCTCCGCCGAAAACAGTTGAATTACAGTCAGGGACGGGTGGCCGGCATGCTGGGGCTGACTTTTCAGCAGATACAGAAATATGAGCGCGGCGCCACCCGGATCGGCGCTTCCCGGTTGTGGGACTTTTCCCGCATTCTCAGGGTGCCGGTCGAATATTTCTTTCAGGGCATGGATGAAGACGCGATCAATCATTCGCCGCTGATGAATTTTCATACCGTTGAGGAAGTGCAGAAAATGGCGGGAAGTTTTTTCCCGGCGGTTGATCCGATGCTGAGCAACGAAAACATCCGTCTGATCAATGCCGTAGACAATCCGAAAATTGCCAGACTGGCCTGTGAGCTGATCAACGAAATAAAACAAAGCTGCCGTTACGGGCAGACGGAGGAAGAGGCTGCCGGCCGGAAAAGGGAACGCGGACAAGGTGCGGCCAAAGGCGCAGAGAAGGTTTGCCGCGGTTCATAACGGCGGCGGCAAAGGACGGAACGCCGCGGCGCAAGACCGCCGGCAGAGCGGAAACAACGGATTTTTGCCCATGGTAAGCGTTCGGCGGCGGTTTAAACGGTTAAGATTTTAACTGTCTGTGTAAATTTGCGCAGGCAACGGCTGTCTTTGGCGATATGTTAAGCGTTTGTGGATAAAAAAAACGGATTTCTGCTGCTGATTTTAATGGCTTGCCAATGTAAAAACAAATAACGATTGTGTTTTGCCGGTGTTGTATTTCTTGTGTAACAGGTTAGGGGCAAAAAGAAGAACGGTGATGGAAATATATCCAAAGCAGAAGTCCCCGCCCGGTTGTGCCAACGGCGAAGACAAAACAGACAGCTGCAGCGTCGACCACAGCGGCTTCGGTTTGCGCGACGAGTCGGAGTATCAGGCAGGAGAGCAGGCATTGACGGAAACGTTTTGACAGCAGGGGCAGGGCGGGGATTATCCGCCGTGCGGCGCCGGTTTTGGGGCGGCCGGAAAACAATTGCGGTTAATGTATATGTTTTGTAAGCATATTGGAGCAGGTCATTCGGCCGGTTATCTTCGAGTTTACTTCTGCACATTGCCTGCTTTGGTTTCCGTTCCCGGCCCTAAAGAACAGGATCTGACGTTGACCGTTCCGTGGCCGAAATATTCCGATGCTTATTGTGCCTGCCGCTGCGCTTTGTATTTGTCCGCAAGACGTTTTATGCTTTGTTTTGGCATGTGAGAGGCGTGTGCCCGCATCGGCCGGCACGGTTTAGAAAAAAATTGACTTTTGTCCAAAAAGGTGACAAAGTACATGGTATGTGAAACAATTATTAAGCTTAATTATATGGAAAAAATTTTATTATCCTGTCCGTTGCTTTATCTTAACGGCACGGTGACCAACGAATTGCTGAAAGGCGAAAAAGTTATTGCCATCGTGGTTGAAAATACGCTGATGAGTTTGAAAAATCAAATTCGCATGTCGTATCGCGGAGCAGAACGGGAATGTGAAAATCTGACTTTTGCCGACGGACACTACGGTTATCTGTCTTTGAAAAAAGAGTTTGAACTGTGGGTGTCGCATCGGGAGGAAATCAACCGGACCGTGGAAGTTTTGCGCGAAAACGGCGTCAATGCCGATTTTCTGCTGGCGGGCACGGTTTACTGGACGGCGGGCGGCGACAAGTTTTATGCGCCTGTCGTTAACGCTTCTTCCGGCTATACGCTGGTGCAGGACAAAGGAAGTTCTTATGTTTCGCGGGCAGCGGTCGGCAAATAAACGAAATCACTTTTAAATGTTTTGCTTATGGATATTATTGAATTTGAAAAAGCTTACGCGGAACTCATTGCCCGCGGCATTGATCCGTCGGAATTCGGCCGTTGGCTGATATCGTTTGACGAAAGGCATCCCTATGCGCCGGTGGTTTCCCCGCTGCGGCCGCTGCGGGAATTCGTTTATGTTTACGAAGGTTTTGAGGACAAACGGTTTTACCGCGACGTCGAGCTTTCCGGGATCAGAATTGCAGACGGGCTGACGCTCAGTACCAACATGCAGTTGTGCGGCTGCGATGCTCTTTGTGCCGCGGAATATGCGCGCGAATGCGGAGAGCTGCTGCCGGCGTACGACGAGTTGATGCTGACGGTTTCGCTGCTGCCGAAGCTTAATGCCGTGCTGCAAGCCGGCGGCCTGTCACCGGTTCCGGTAACGCGGCCGTTCTGGTGCCGGCAGGGCGACAGCTTTGAACTGATCGGTTTGTGCAACGGCAAACCCTGGCGCGAATCGCCGGGAAACGGCGGCGTATTGCTGAAGTTTCCTTAAAACGGACGCGGCAGACAGAAATTTTAAAGAAAAGCGTGTCGGAGCAATCCGGCCGCTTTTTTTGTTTTTCGGGCGTTGACAAGGGCCAAGAAAAAATCCCGCATCGTTTGATGCGGGATTTTTGCATTAACCCTTAAAAAAATTACTTTTTCAGGATGGATTTGCCGGCGAACAGGGCAACGTCGCCCAGTTCTTCTTCAATACGAATCAGCTGATTGTATTTGGCCATGCGGTCGGTTCTCGACATGGAGCCGGTTTTGATCTGGCCGCAGTTGGTGGCAACCGCAATGTCGGCAATGGTCGTGTCTTCGGTTTCGCCCGAGCGGTGGGACAAAACGGCGGTGTATTTGTTGCGCTGGGCAAGGTCAACCGCTTTCAGGGTTTCGCTCAGCGAGCCGATCTGGTTGACTTTGACCAGAATCGAGTTGGCAACGCCTTTTTCAATGCCCATGGCCAGACGTTTCGGGTTGGTAACGAAGAGGTCGTCGCCAACCAGCTGAACTTTGTCGCCGATGGCGTCGGTCAGCATTTTCCAGCCTTCCCAGTCATCTTCGGCCATGCCGTCTTCAATTGAGAAAATCGGGAATTTTTCGCACAGGCCTTTGTAGAATTCAACCATTTCGGCGCTGGTGTAGGATTTGCCCTCGCCGGTCATTTCATATTTGCCGTCTTTGTAGAATTCGGAAGAAGCGGCGTCAATCGCCAGAACGACGTCTTCGCCCGGTTTGTAGCCGGCGTCTTTGATCGAATCGACGATGAAGGTAAGAGCTTCTTCGGCCGATTTCAGATTGGGAGCAAAACCGCCTTCGTCACCGACGTTGGTGTTGTGCCCGGCTGCTTTCAGGTTCTTTTTCAAAGTGTGGAAAATTTCCGCGCCCCAGCGGATCGCTTCCTTGACCGAATCCGCGCCGACCGGCATAATCATGAATTCCTGAATGTCGATCGGGTTGTCGGCATGCTGGCCGCCGTTGACGATGTTCATCATCGGAACCGGCAGAGTGCGGGCCATGGTGCCGCCGAGGTAACGGTAGAGCGGAAGCCCGGCTTCTTCGGCCTGAGCCTTGGCAACGGCGAGGGATACCGCCAAAATGGCGTTGGCGCCGAGTTTGCCTTTGTTTTCGGTGCCGTCGAGGTCGATCATGGTCTGGTCGATTTCGATCTGGTCTTCGGCATCCAGGCCGGCCAGGGCGTCGTAAATTTTGTCGTTGACGTTTTCAACCGCTTTCAGAACGCCTTTTCCGCCGTAGCGTTTTTTGTTGCCGTCACGGAGCTCTACGGCTTCATGCACGCCGGTCGACGCGCCGGAAGGAACCGCCGCGCGGCCGAAAGCGCCGCTTTGCAGGACAACTTCCGCTTCAACCGTCGGATTGCCGCGGGAGTCAAGAATCTCGCGGGCATGAATATCAACAATTGCACTCATTTTTTTCTCCTAAATTAAATTATCAAAACTGCCTTTAACTTTGACTATTTTCGTTTGTTTGTCAAGTGTGTGCATGAAGTCGTTGCAGAATTCTTAAAAAATAATTGCAAAAGCGGGGCGCTCGGGTAATACTTAAAAACAAGGTTATCAACAGGGAGGTTCTGATGTTTTCGGAAAAATGGCATTACCGCTTTATGGAAGTGGCGAGGCTGATCGCCACCTGGTCGAAGGACCCCAACACCAAAACCGGCGCGATCGTGGTCGGGCCGGACCGGGAAATCCGCGCCACCGGTTATAACGGACTGGTGCGCGGCGTCAACGACGACATTCCGGAACGGATGGAGCGCCCGACCAAATACGATTTTTTCGAACACGCGGAAAGAAACGCGGTTTATAACGCGTGTCTGACCGGCACTTCCCTTAAAGGCTGCGTTCTTTATGCCACCCATCCGCCCTGCACCGACTGTGCGCGGGCGATCATCCAGGCCGGGATCAAGATGGTGGTGACCAACCGGCTGCCGGAAGATCCGAACGCGCCGGCCGGCGGCTGGCGTGACAAGCTGGTCTATTCCGAGCAGATGTTTAAGGAAGCCGGGGTCGAATATAAGATTCTTGACTAAAAAACCGCGCGGCTCCTCTTTAAATGTAAATCCGACTGATTATATGATGCTAAATTGACGCTGTCTTAAAGTTTTACCTCCGCGGCAGTTGCCGTGCGGGCCGAAGATGGCGAATCTATACAGTTGGAGAAAGTTGTATGAAAGTTTTAATCGCAGACGAACATGCGTTGTTCCGGGACGGTCTGGGGCTGCTGATCGAGCAGCTGGACGGGTCGGCGACGATACTGCAGGCTTCAAATTTTGCCCAGGCGCTGAAAATTCTTGACACCGAGCACAAGTTCGACCTGATCATTATAGACCTTGACATGCAGGATATGGTTTGGGAAAAGGGGTTTGACGCCATCCGCGCCAAAGCCGGAGACGCCAGGCTGGTGGTCATTTCCGCTTCCGAAAACGTGCATAACATCAGGGAAAGTCTGGAAAAAGGCGCCAGCGGCTATATTACCAAGCGGGCGGAAACCAAAATATTAAGCAACGCGCTGAAACTGATTTTGGACGGCGGCACCTATATTCCGCCGGTGATGCTCGGCAAAAATCTGGACGATACGCCGGCCAAAGGCAAGGGCAAGATGCTGACCAACCGGCAGTCGCAGGTGCTGGGGCTGGTTGCTAAAGGTATGTCAAACAAGCAGATCGCTTATGAAATGGGCGTGTCTGAGGCAACCGTCAAGCTGCATATCAACGCCCTTTTGCGCGCGATCGGCGCAACCAATCGTACTCAGGCGGTGATCATCGCGCAGAAAATGGGGCTGATCTGATTTTTGCGGATAAATTCCGGATGTTTTTTTTATACTTTTCGCGCCGGCCTTCGGGTCGGTTTTTTGTTTGTGCGAAAAAGCCGTCCGATGTTTGCCGCAGCGGTTTTCTTATCTACCTTCGGTTTGTTTTTCAACTGAAGTTTTACCGTTATTCGGGAATAAACGCGTTTTTTTGAAAAAAACGCGTTTGACGGTCACAACGGGCGCTTTCTAACTTATTGATAAAAATAAGTTTTTTGTTTCGTCCCGAAGAAGAGAGCGGTGTTTTCGGACACTTATGTGTTTTTTTCTATTCTGTTGATTTTGCGTATTGTTTTTTGTTTTTGGACTGTTGCGAAAAAAGGTACGTTAAATTGCAGCGAAAATCAACCCCAAAAATCAAAGGGAAATCTATAAAAGTATCTATAACGAAATAACGTACAATACTTTACAGCACCTGTAGTAATCAGTCTTGATAAAAGGGGAAAAGTCATGAGAATATTATATAAAACCATGTGGTTGTGCCTGCTGGCCGTGTGTTTATGCACGCTTGCGGCAACACCGGTTTCGGCCAAAGTCTGCTTCGTCGGCGAGGAAAATTGTACCGGCGGCGGCAGTTTTGATCACTATAAAGATCCGGCCGAAGACGGAAATTTATGTACACAGGAAGGATATGTAAAGAGATCAGAGTGTACTTCTGATCCTTCAAAACGTATTGTCGAATATTGTCCATACAACTCCGGCTATGTTAAATGCTGTGGTGCGGAGTTTGCTTATGATTCTTGTGTCTATCCTCTGTTGGTAAAAGACAGGTGTGTGAATAAGTTTAAATGTCAATGCGATCCGGAAAAGTATCCGTATACGGCGCAAGCGTGTCGTGATCTCAATATAAACAGCCGTGCCGCCGGTGCTTCCTGTGCTCAGGTAGAGGGGTTCAATACGGCGCTCGGGGGAACGACGACCGAAATTTATTATACTGAATGTAAATGCGACGAAGCTCTTTATCCATATACGGATGAAGACTGTGCCAATGACGGCGGTGTTTCAAATGGAGAAATGTGTCGCGGCAGCGACGGTGTTTCCCGTTATCCGTATTGTATTTGTGACAGAACCAAATATCCTTATACAAGTTCCGGATGTGATAATGAGGAAAACGGCGATTTTGGCGCTGATGACAGTCAGGGACATTGTATTCAGGGTGGTATTTATTATTTCCATGCCTGCCGTCGCTGCGATAATTATCCGGCGACCTCTCTGGCTAATGTTGACGGCGGTAAGGGAGTCGGGTATGAGGAATGTCCGAATGCGCCGACTAAGAGATGGAAAATTTTAAAATGTAAATATGGTTGGAAACCCGGTGCCAATGGCGGAAATTGTACGCCGATGACTTGTGATGAAACAGTAAAGGCCTGGATTAATGATCCGTCTTATCCAAGCCGCAAAACGACTTACAAAATTTTGAATAAAGCATCTATGTCGGCATCGTCAAGTCACAGTACTTATGTGATTACCGAAGAAATTAGTCCGACTTATATTTACCGCGATAAGACTTATTATAGTGGCGGTGATTTCGGACAGAGGGTGAGTGACAGCATGATACAGACGCGTTGCAATACCCGGCCGATATTGAATTGGAGATACTCCAGTTTTGACGGCAGCGGAAGTTCTACGGTTTTTTATGGCGTAAACTTGAAGTTTACGGGCAGCAGCGCAAGCACTTCGAGTTCCGATACGTTCTATTGTTATAACTGCAGTATCAGCGGAAGCAATGTTACTTTTAACGGAACGACAACGTTGGCTAAAGGAAGCTATTATAACGCGGCTTCGGATTCGTCCATGAATGTTAACGTCAGCGGAAAGCTTACTATCAAGGGACAGTATACTTCAACCGGTTATAATTATACGGGTGGAAATATTATCGTTGATAATACAGCTGAAAGAAAAGTGTTGTTTGATTTGCAACAACCTGACGGTACCCGTGGCATGTTTAAGCCGACGACAATGACTGTGCTGGGGCTTGCAGCTATGAAAAACGCTGAAGCAACCGTTGCAAATACTTGTATCGGCACAACTTGCAACGGTACCTCCAATGCCTCCGGCGTGACTTATATATCAAACGGTCATTACAGCAGTTTGACCTTGTATAATACAAACTACTATTTGTACGAGTGGGCCAATAACCGGTCGAATAACTTGCACATGAGTTCAGGTACAATGTTTGGCGGTGATGCCAGCGGCAAGATTATTTTCCAGAGCAACACCCGTTACATGGTCGGTTTTGCCAGACTGTACAGATATTGCGGCGATTGTCCCGATACGGCTTATCCTTACCTGACTTCAAGCGGATCCTGGACAACCAGAAAGTGGTATGAAGGCGGCGGACGTTGCGGACCTTACTGTGCCAAAACTTCCAATAAAGGAGATCGACCGGATGATATCATGTGTATGATTACCGGAACCGGAGTTAAAACCCATCGTGCGGGTGGGCGTACACATCCTGATTGCCGCTGGTTCGATAAGGGGAATGACGTACAGAAGGAATATTTCCAATTCTATAATATATAATATTTAATCCCCGCCCGTACCGGATATGCAATATGATCCGGCAGCACAATCCCCTTTAGGGCGGGGCCCTCTGATACGGGGCGGGGAGGAAGGTTTGAAGGCTAAAGCTTTCCTCCCCGCGGATCCCGGATCTTTT
>ERZ834798.1323-NODE-1323-length-22959-cov-7.587758_pt1 | contig 22959 bp, 15 predicted proteins | sample MGYA00519689_ERZ834798 | MGnify/ENA primary metagenome ERZ834798 (study PRJEB31850, sample SAMEA3708761) | human gut metagenome | biome: human gut; feature: human-associated habitat; material: faeces | place: China | collected 2014 ...
AGCCGAAATATCAGGAACTGTTCATGGCTTTGACGGGAAGTTATCAGGACATTGAACTGAGTCCCGACGAGGTGGCAAAGATAATAGAAAATCTCCCCGCCGATCTCAGCGAAGATCGCAAGCAAGTAGTTCTGACGGCGTATCAACTCTTGGGCAAAGTCCATTATTTCTGGGGTGGGTGCGCTTTGTTCCTTGACAATCTGCGTAGAAATACGCAATAAAACAAGGCAGATTTCATAAGAAATCTGAACTCTATGCTTGATTTGGCAGGGGGAGTACCTGCCTGACCCGGTGTGACGGGTAACAAAAACTCTGAGACTCCGGCACGCATATCACAGTGTCATGTGATGTGTGCGAAGCCCGGTAAAGAGCGGTAGTGCGGTCTGAGATGGCTGCACCCGCAGGAGGCTATAAATCGGTCATGTCCAGTATGTCTTGTTGCAACCGACAAAAGTCCTGAGAGTAAGGCTCGTAAAGAAGAGGATGATAATACAGCCATCAGCCCCGGAATGGGGTGCTGCCGCTGTTCGATGCTTCCACCCGCAGAGAACAGCAGAAAACTATTGAGGTCGAATGTCTTTGGCAGAAGTTCACACCAGCCAAAGATGGCAGTCGGGCCAGAGGGATGGACTAAAACCAACATGTAAAGCTAAAGCATAGGGAACAAAGGAACCGTGGACGGGCACATGGAAATGTAAAAGGGATGACACTCTCGCCCGCGCAGGTAGGAAATGACCTGCTTATCCACGGGGCAGGAGCCCGTAGTAGTGATGAAGCCCCTGTAATGGGGGTGGAGCGAAGGGGCATAGTCAATGCAGATTGTATGTGAACAGGAAGTCGAGGAAGCCGTAGGCATACCTGACTAAAACCAGAAACACCAAGTCCGGAGGGAGGCGGTGCGTATGGCACAACAATTCGACAGTCCAAAAACCGAAACACAATTACGCGAACTCCAAGACAAGCTGTATCAGCACAGCAAAGAGGTCTACAACGCAGGCGGGAGGCCAGCGTTCAAGGGACTTCTGGAAATCATGTCAGCAGAAGCAACCATTATCACAGCAATTCACAACATCAAAAGCAATCACGGCAGTGAGACTCCCGGTGTAGATTTCAAAACCATGCGAAAGGACTATCTGGAGAGACCCTATCAGTGGGTAATTCAGGATATTCAAAACGCATTTAAGCACTTTGAAGTTCAGAAGATACGCCGGAAATATATCGACAAACCAGGAAAAGCCGAGAAACGTCCGCTGGGCATACCTACTATTCGAGACCGCATCGTACAGGAGTGTATAAAAATTGTGCTGGAACCGATTTTGGAAGCACAATTCTTTGAGCATTCTTACGGGTTTCGGCCCATGCGTGATACCGCGATGGCGCTGGCGCGCATCAATCAGGTAGCGCACACATCTGCTAAATACTGGATTGTTGAGGGAGACATAAGCAAATGCTTTGATAACATTGACCACGGAATTCTTCTAAACCGCCTGTACCACATCGGTATCAGAGATAGGCGTGTGTTGCAAATCATCAAGGCTATGCTGAGAGCCGGGATCATGGATGAATGCACCGTAAACGAGTACGGAACCCCACAGGGCGGAATTATCAGTCCGCTGCTGGCCAATGCCTATCTGGACATAATGGATGAGTGGGTCACAAAGCAGTGGGAACATAAGAAAACTCGACGAACTTACCGGACTGCGGGAACCAAGCGAAGGTCACTTTATCAAACCTCTCTGAATCCGGGATGGCTCATACGGTACGCAGACGATTTTGTCATCATCACAGACACCCGCGCCCATGCCGAACAATGGAAATCCAGATTGCAAACATTTCTGCAAGACAAACTCAAGCTGACATTATCCACAGAAAAAACGCTGATAACAGATGTGCGGAGAAAACACATCCACTTTCTCGGCTATGAACTCAAAATGATACCGGGAAACAGCAGAACAGGCTATATTACAAAGACAATACCAGACAAAGAACGGTTACAGCGGAAAGTTGACAGTATCGCAGAGGATATCAAGAAAATTCCCAGAAATTTTAGCAAGGAACAATTCATCGGGGAAATCAATCGCATCAACAGCCAAGTTCGAGGGATTATCCAATACTACCAGTGCTGTACATGGGTCAGCGTCGCCTTGCGGCGACACTCCCACCGATTGCAAATAATTTCCAAGGCGCGCATAAAGCAATACGGTGGCAGATGGATACCAGCAAATCAAACGCAAAACCTATCCCATGTTCATCAAAAGCACCAGCAGAAAATCCCCTCGATAAAATATCGCGATATCTATGTTGGCTTTACCGCCCTCTCCTTTTGCCAGTGGGAAATGACGCCCGTGAAAACACAGGCAGAAACGCCATATTCGGAAGATGGCAGACAGCGTTATTTCAAACGCACAAAAAAGAAACGCATGAATACGCGGCTGGATGAGATGTACTCAGAGAGTACATCCCGCGCTGTCTGTTACAGCAAATGGGGGCAACTCAACAATTTCGAGTTCATTATGAACAGGGCCTATGCGCTTAACCGTGACAGGCTTAAATGCCGGGTCTGCGGTGGTTGGTTAATATCAACTGCGCCTTGCGCTCACAGAGTCAACCCCTATCTCCCGCTGAATCAAGTGAACCGTGTCAACAATCTGGTCTCTATGCACAGAAAATGCCTTGAAGCTGTGAACGACCCTAATCAGGATATCGGTGAGTTCGACAGCGAAGCGCAAAAGAAAATCAAAGGTTTTAGGAATAAACTGGTTACTTCACATACACGCAACAAATAATCTGCACTGATGGTGCGCCGTGTGCGGTGAAAGTCGCAAGCACGGTGTGAAGCGGGGGAAAATCCACCCTGACTGTCCCGGTAACACCGGGATAAAAGCGGTGGATTACCTATCGCTATAAAGTCATTGATTATAGGCTGGGACAGCCGTTGGGGAATGCCGATGAAAGTTACTGCCGAGGGAAGCTCCACCACCGGCACCGTGCGGCCCTTCGGACTGGATTGTTCGGGAATGGTGGATTGGGTGTTCTACAACCAGTCCGGCGGACAATACGTCATTGGGCATGGCGGAGGAGCTACGGCCCAGCACAGCTACTGTGCCGATATTCCATGGAGCGAAGCCCAGCCGGGAGACCTTGTCTTCTATCCAGGCGACAGCCATGTCGGTATTGTCTGCGGCTTTGACAGCAGCGGCAATATCATGGTCATCCACTGCGCCAGCGGCGCGAACAATGTGGTGGTTACCGGCAAGGAAGGATTTACTGCCGTTAGCAGACCCTTTTACTACAGTAAATAGCGTCAGGGGCTGTCTCAGAATATTTGCTCTGGGACAGCCCCTGTTTATTTTGATGTACCGCAGCACGTTATTATCCTATGTGTGTCCAGCCGCCCTCAGCTTTGACGGTATAGGCGTCGGGTGTAACTAACCGCCAGGGGTATTATTGCTACCGCCACCACTACTGCCTCTGCCGCTGCTTACCAATTTGGGAATGCTCTCCGTCTTTGTGGCCTTGCAAATCCCACAGGTGTAAGTTTTGACGCCTGTTTTTTCATGGGTAGGTGCAGTTGTCACTTTACCCTCGCCTGTATAGACGCCGCTGGAATTGACGCTTACGTTACCGGGTGGTTACTGAGCACTTACACAGCTTACCAAAGAACGGCGGCAGGGAATCGTTGATTCCGAGCCGCCGTTCTGATTCACTTTGGGTTACCCGTCAGTCGCTACCCTTACTTGCCCTGATAGGCACGGAACAGGAAGGTCACGATCTGGGCACGAGTGCAGCCGTTGTCGGGGCTGAACGTAGAGTCCGTCGTACCGTTAGTCACGCCGTTTTCCACAGCCCAGGCCACTGCGTCAGTATAGAAAGCATTGGCCGCCACATCGGTGAAGCCAATTGCCGTGGTAGGTGCGGTACCCAGCGCGCGGTACAGGAACGTCACGCTCTGGGCGCGGGTGCAGGTGGCGTTGGGGCTGAAGGTGCCGTTGCCAGTACCGGTAGTGATGCCCTGGCTCAGTGCCCAGCGGACAGCCTCCGCATAGTAAGCATCACCGGGAACGTCCGTCAGATCCATGGCGTAATTCACCACGGGAGAACCGGCCGCACGCCACAGGAATGTCACGATTTGAGCCCGAGTACAGGGCTGGTTGGGTCCAAACAGGCCGTTGCCGATACCGCCGGTGATGCTCTCCTTAGCGGCCCACTTCACAGCGTCATAGTAATAGGCGCTGGAGGGAACGTCCACGAAGTCCATGGCCTTGATCTCAGCGAATTCAGCGGAAACCGTCACCTTGGAGGCGGGCATGGTAAAGGTAAACTTGCCGTTGCCCTTGTCCTTCACCTTGATCTTGCTACCGCTGGCGTCCTTCACGGTCAGGGTGTCCAGCTCATAGCCGCTGTCGGGCTTGACGGTGATGGTCACGGTATCGCCCGCCTTGGCGTTCTTGGGGTCAACGGTCACATCGCCGTGCTTGACAGAGGGCGCGGAGACGTCATAGCGTCTGGTGGAAGAACTGGAACCGCCTCCGGAGCTGCTGCCGCCACCGCCGGTGCTGCCGCCGCCGGTCGTGCCGCCGCCGGTCGTGCCGCCGCCGGTCGTGCTGCCGCCGGTCGTGCTGCCGCCGGTCGTGCTGCCGCCGGTCGTGCTGCCACCGGTCGTGCTGCCGCCGGTAGTGCTGCCGCCGGTCGTGCTGCCACCGGTCGTGCTACCACCGGTCGTGCTGCCGCCGGTAGTGCTGCCGCCGGTCGTGCTGCCACCAGTAGTGCTGCCACCGGTAGTGCTGCCACCGGTAGTGCTGCCACCAGTAGCGCTGCCGTTGACGGTTACGCCGCCAACTACGTAGTCAGCGTCGATCGCTACGCCGTTATTTTTAAAGTTATCGGACTCGATCTTCACTTCTGCGTTGCCCGTCTTGGCATCCTCCTTCACCGTAAAGGTCAAGGTGAACAACTCAGCATCCTTATTATAGGCGTTGGTTCTGGCACAAGTGGCATAACCAAATCCGGTTTTGGGATGGTTTGTATTGGACACAATGTCTAAATCGCTCTCAATGGTAGTCAGTTCGAGACGTTCTTTGTCGTACTGAATGTTCCATTCATAGTTTGTGAATCCAGTATTGCCTTTAATGGAAACACTCAGAGCGACTGTGGCGCCTGCTTCCACCGCATTGGCAGCAGTTTCCACAGTGATGGTCGGCTTTTCTACTGCAAAAGCTGATACCACCGTGAAGTTGAGTGCCATTGCCAGAGAAAGCAGAACCCCCAGTAATTTCTTCTTCATGGTTTTCTTCCTTTCAAAATTTATTTTGATAATGCTTCCGCATAAAACGGACTTTTTTGGGGGGGTGGCAGTTCACGAAGCGGTGGGCTGCCACCCTTTACGTGGTCGATCGATCAATCCAGGCCGGCCAAATTTCTCAAAATGCAAACCGCGTCATCACTATTGACCACGCCGTCGCCGTTCACGTTGCCGTTTTCAATCTTTACATCCACATCGTAACCAGCCAGATATCTCAGAATGCAGACCGCGTCATCACTATTGACCACGCCGTCGCCGTTCACATCGCCCGTCACAAAGACAGTTTCCGCAAAAGTCACATTCAATTTTGCGATACGCTGTGTGAGCCAATTCTGCATATCTGCAAGAACCGAAGCATAGGTGGTGTTCTTCCAAATGTGTTCGGTATTATTCGGATCTCCCACTCGGATATACGGCCAGAGGACGAAGTTCATTTCCGCACTATCTGTCAGGCGGTCCGCATAACCATAGATCGTACCGTTCTCCGCAATCAGAGCATTGGCTTGCGGAGCAAATGTCTCGTTATAGTATGCGATGACGGCCTCCCGGAAGTCGGGGATCTGGATCAGCGCATCCGCCATATAGTGATAGTCGGTCGTGTCCGGTGAGATATACTTGGTCCAGCCGGTGCCGAGCGTCATGTCCTGATCCCAGATGGGACCGGCATACATGATTCCGTTGGCATCCTTGTAGAAATAGAGCGAGGAAATGAAGCCGTCCGGACTCAGCGCCAGTTCCTGCAGCAAGAAGATCTTCACGAGCGAATCACGGTCAACATACTCGTAATAGTGCTTGCCGTCATCGTTGATGCCGGTGTAATTGCCGTTTTCGTCCATGGCATAGACCGCATTCTCAAACGCCTGATAATACTCGCTGATGTACTCCATAGCTGCATCGCCGCACCATTCGGGGCTCTTGACATTGACGCCCTTACCCTTCTTGGTCACAAATCCGTTGACCTCATCCGGTGCGTCGTGGTTCAGCTCCAGCAGGTATCCGCCCGTGATGTCGGTCGGGTCAGTAAGGCCGGTCGTATAGGTATAGCTCCCACCATAGGCATTGGTGCCGGTCGCGGTGGTCATGTTCGTCCCATACTCCGGATTCTGATCCTTGTACGCAGCTTCCAGATCGGTGATATTGATGCCGGTATCCTTGACCGCATTCTTTTCGCTCAGCAGATACACGCCGCGATACTCACCATCGTAGTACAGGTTCACCCAATCGCAGCTCGCTGTATAGGGCATTTCCAAAGCAGCCGCCATGTCCTTGAACAGCTTGTCATGCATCAGTGTAGCGTCGAAGTAGTTTGCCAGGAGCACCCACGTCTTCACGTTCTCGCCGTTTTGCAGCAGATCGGAGGCCGTTTCCAGCTTCATCTGATAGGACTTCTTCGCAGCGTAGGTAAAGGTGGAATTGCCGCGTGCCTTGAGCTCTTTGATGTCCATCGTACTGATCTCGCTACCGGCTGCGTCGATCATCTTGAGTGCCGCCGTCGTGGTGTTTCGCTTGCTGCTATCCACATAGCTGCGTCCCTGCGTGTTCGCATTCGTGCTGGTCAGATAGATGGTCGGCAAGTTCGTCGCCTGCATGATGCGGACGGTGAACGCTGTACCGTTTCCGACTTTTGCAGTCAGGAGGCGATAGCCGTCCGTCTCAGAAGCCAGTGCGGAAACATTCAGTGCAGCAGCATTGCCGTTAACGGGCTGGCTGCCCTGATCGCCTGCAACCACCAGACTGCCGTCATTAGCCGAGCGGGTGATGGTGACATTCAGGTTCGCAAGATCTGCCGAGGCAGGCAGGAACAGGTAATTTGTACCGTCCACATCGACCGCCGGAATCTGTATGCCATCTACTGTGGCAGTCATAGCCGTTACATCTGCCGAAAGAGGAGACGTTGTTGCGCAGAGGATATTGGACCATTTTACGCTGGTGTAGACCTTGTTGTCTTCTGTCGGAACCTTAGTCCGGCCAGCCGCTACGAAATAATACGCTGTGTCCGCGCTCAGCCCCGTGACTTCAAAAGCGGTATTCTCAGTGGTTCCCAGAGACTGACGGCTTTGGTTCTTCTCGTCGCACCGGAAGACCTCATAATACTCCGCGCCGGGAGCTGCGCTCCATGCAAGGGTCAGGGAATCTATCGCAGCAGAGGTGCATCTCAGATTCTCCACATTGTTCGGAACAATGTAGTAGGTCAGCGTTTTATTGCCGTAGTAATTTCCTCGGCCTTCGCATTTGATCTCGGCCTTGCCGACATTCTTGCTGTCCGGCCATTCCACATACAGATCGGGGATCTGTCCGTTGATGAGGTTGGCATCATTGTTCTGCGTCAGCACATAGTCACCGTGTTTGGCAAAGCTGCCGGGACGAACACCGGTGTCGGTGTAATAATAGTTGGGGGCCGGTTCGATATCGCGAGGCTTTTCAGGGCTTCCGAATTTGAAGTCGACATCTTTGCTGTTGATATCGATGCCGTGGAACTTGCAGACCGTGCAGATATGGTTTTCATCCCATTTGTGATCGACAGGGCGCTGAAAATCAGATCGATCCGTTGCCGTGCATTGCGGACAGGTATAGGTAATATAGCCACCGGTCACGCAGGTGCGGCTGTCGCTCTCCGTGGTCCGGAAGGCGTAGCCGTCCGCGCAGGAATGGTATCTGTCCTCGCCCTGAGAAGAGAACTCGTTTTTCTTGACGATTCCGTTTGCAAGGATGACCTGTTTGCTGTCTGTGGTAGAGAGCAGACCACTGAAAGCATAGTCGCCTTCAGGTTTCAGTGCCGTACCGCAGACTGTGCAAGTGATCGTTCCAGCGGTCATATCGTACTTGCTGGTGCCATTCACCGTGTGCTTGCCCAACTCGCAGTCGGTGCGCGTTTTGGTGTAGGAATCCAGCTCAGTGCCATCGTACTTGATAGCCTTGACTGTGAAGGACGCTTCCGTTGCCTGCACTGTGAGATACATGCCGTCGTATTCGGTATGAGGCTTGGCGCACGCATAGTACTCTCGCTTTTCAAACTTGTTGCTCTTGCCGCTCAAATCACCGCAGACAAAGTACACAACGCCGTTTCGGCTGTTTTCCGTCTGCTTCACGCCGCCGAGCATGGGATAGGTGCGGGCGTAGGCATGGTCATCACCGCCGAAGACGAAGCTGAAGCCTGCCTTCTCAATACTGGCAAGGATCTCCGGTGTTGCGGAAACGGACTCGGTGCCATAGATGGGCTCGTGCGACACGAGTACCTTCCAGACGCAGTCGGTGGTCAGATTCTCTGCAATGTCCGCCAACGTCTCAGAGAGCTTCGTGCCATGGTTCACGACGACTACACAGACCTTGCCGTATTCCATTTTGTACCAGCTGTTCTGCGCGCTCTCAGGCAGATCATAGATTGCCTTGCTGATCTTGCCATCCGCATCGCCGTAATACTCATGGTTGCCCAGCACATGGATCAGATCCACTCCGCCCAGCGTACCGCTGTTGACCGCATTCAGGAACGGGCGGCAATGCGTTTCATACATTGTCACATTGTCGATGGCATCGCCGGTCTGAACACCGAAGTCATAGCTTTCTGCTTTCAGCTTTTCCAGCGCTGCAGCCAGATTTGCTGTGTCGCCTGTTTGAATGTCGCCCAGGATGAAGAAGTTGGTGGCTACCGCGTCCGCGGCAGGCATTTTAAAGCTCTGCGTATTAGACCAAGTAGCGCCATCACCCACCTGATAGTAGTAGGTGGTGTCTGGTGCCAGATTGGTAAGCGTTACCTTGTTGCTCCGCAGCGCATCGCCGCGGGTGCTCTGCACAAAGGTCTGGATCGCGGAGGTTCCATCCACCGTAGCGGCACCGTTGAGTTCGGCATCGGTGGAATACTTCACCTGTGCCTTTTCCGCAGAGCCATCGATCTGGGTAAGCCAGGTAATGCTCTTGGTTCCCGCTTTCGTCACACCGTTGGTGAGGATACCGAAGGGCTTGCCGCCGTTCTCAGTCGTCCTTTCGCAGACGATCACGCGCTGGTTCCAGGAGCGGCCGCTGCCGGCCTTTTCGGCATAGAAGGTGTATTCGCCCGCCGTGTCAAAGGTTTTGGTAAATGTACCCTTCATGTTGGTGCTGCCCAACTTATGGCTGCCATCACTGCTCACCTGATAGATATCCGCACGGGAAATAGGCTTGCCGTCGGCATCCGTTACGGTCAGTTCGGCAGACATCCCGGCAATGGCCTGCTCACAGGTGAGCTGATAGCTTGCCGTCATGGGGACAACCTTTTCTGTGCCGGAGAAGGTATAAGCCGTTCCAGTTCCGCTATCGTTCGCGACGGTGTAGCTGCCCTGCGTCACCGTGCATTTCAGTACGCTGTCCGATGCGGCATTTTCAGGAATCGTGATGATGAGATAACCCAACTCGGAAACATAGTTGTAATCCGTGTCCTGCACACCGGTACGCATCGCCCGCCGCGCCTGCGTAGCTTGCGGCTTTGTGACCGTGATTTTGGCAAGTCCCTTTGCCAAAGCGTTTTGATCCAGTGTCAGCGTATAGTCGCTGCTGAGTGACTCGACCTTAGCGCCCGCAAGATACTTCGCAGCGTTGCCCATAGCACGGAAATCCACCGTCAGCTCTGCCTTTGTGACAGACTCGCCAGTGTTATTTACGATAGCAAAGACGTATTCCTTGCCGATCTCCGGCGGCTCGGGCTGGGGCAGGATATCAATGGCAGACTGCATCCCCTTTGCGTCCTCCACACGGAAGGTGCGTGTTTCGGTGGTCACGTTGCCGTAGAAGTCCTTAAGCCGGATGGTAAGGGTATGCGTGCCGTTACGGAGCGCCACGCCCTTGAGGTAGAGGGAACCGTCATTGATCTCCAGGTTGCCGGTATAGTCCGTACCGTCCAGCAGCACGCGGATACCGCTGGTATCGATGCCGGTAGCGTATTTATCGGTCAGCTCGCTGTCGGAATAGACGGCGTTAAAGGTGAGATTACCGCTGTTCAGCACGGTAGAACCGTCGCTCGACAGTTCCGTGCCAGAGGAGGTCTCAGTGACCGATTCCAGCACCGGGCGGATCACGTCGTTGGTATTCGTGCCGTAAATGAACTGAAGATTATCGATGTAAAGATAACCGGCACGTCTGGTGCAGTTCTGGGGGGAGGTAACACGCACCGTATAACCGCGGCACACATCAACGGGCATTTGGAAGGAAGAAATATCTGCTTCCATCCAAACCCATCCCCTACCTGCCAAATCACTAAGAGTTGTCAGTATTTTGGTTTTGAGTTTACCTGTTTCCTCGTCCCGCTCTTGAACAGTACCGTAGTACTGAACATACGCGGTTGTTCCGTTCAACTCGCCATCATAATACGAAGTCGTGCCATCATCACTTATTGTTATATGAGATGTCGCGGTAAGATTATTTATCTGTTTTGATGCGTCACCCTTCAATACAGCCTTGAGGATGGAAGTATCTCCAGCGCTCTCCTTTGGCACATTGACCCACATACCGATTTTGGTGGGTTGGATCGTATTTACCAGAAGGTCACCGGAGAAACCGAAGTCCGCTGCGGCGACCGCCGATGCAGCCGTAACATTGGTAAAATCATAGCCAAGCTTGAACGCATACTGCCCAAAGCGAACATTTTCATCCTCTTCGGCACTGACAATTCTGTTATATCCTTCGGGGAAGACCACACCCTTACTGGTTGTGTCGCGAATCCACAGCCGATCTTTTTTGACCTCATCCGTAGTGAGATAGCCATTTTTACCGCTGCCAGTGGAGGTACCAACATAGCAAGACCAGTATGTCTGGGCAGGGATAGTCTCTTTGGTGCTGCCATCAGCATTTTTGATGGCATGATCCTCAAAGTTCATCAGGACAAAAGGCTCCAAGCCTACAACCAATTCAACCTCGCCGGTCACAGCAGTATTGTTTGCCAAGGAAACCTTAGCTGTAGCTCGCAGAGAGTTATTACTATCTGCGGTAAACCGATTGTCGCTGAATGCACCAACAGAGAACTGATGTTCTAAGTGTACAAGTTTGGCATTATATTCAGCGGTACACGGAGCCCAGCCATCATCGGTCAGTATTTCGGCCTTATCGTGTGTCAATGTAGTAGAAATTAGAATCTGTCCATCATCTTCGATTGAGCATCTTATATTCCGCTCTGTGAAGTAAGTCTTATATGTAATGGCATCACCAGCGCCCCACTCAATAGTTTGAGTTTCACTTGTGTTGCCCGTCAAAGACATATATATCTTCGGAGCAACTTGCCACGGCGTCAGCGGTTGTTCCAGTCCCGGACCCGTCCATTTGAAAGGCTTGCCTCCGCTCCATTTTTTCGAGAAACCATAGCCTTTCTCTTCCACCAGTGCATTATACTTATAACTGATAGACTTGCCCTCATCCAGCGTCCAGACAAAGTCTCCATCCTTATAATGGACCGCTCTGCCCTGCCAGGTAGGCTTGAAGGTCAGGTCGCTGGTCTGGCCAAAATCAATGGAGACGCTGTTGTTGGTGAAGCTCAGCTTATCCGGCCACTGTACCTGAATTCTGGTCTGGCCAATGGTCTTGCCGCCGGCCTTCAGACCGACTTTGACCTCGCCGCAGGTACCGGCAGCCGTGTAAAGGCCGTTTGCATCAATGCTACCGCCGCCGGAAAGAACTGCCCAGGAAGCGCCAGTGGGGATATCCGCCTTGCCGCCTGCGGCGTCAATGCCGGTCGCCGCAAACTGCACCGTGCTGCCGGGGGTATAGACCTCGTCATTGGGCGTCACCACCGCGTGGTCGAACTGACCTGTGGGCTTCGCCGTGGAGAGCACCATGATGGTGTTGGACACCTTACGCTCGTAGCCGTCGGACGGACGGCAGCGCAGGGTCAGACCGGCGGTACTGCTTTCCGACTCGCCTTCGCGCTGGGTGGCGAAGGTCGAGGAGCCGCCGCCATCCAGATTGATGGCCTGCACGCAGCCCAGATCTTCCATGGAGGCCGCAACCTCTGCCATGGTCATGCCGACAGAATAGGGTGCCTGACGGCCATCCACCATGAACATCACCACCGTGCCGTCAGCCTTGATGCCGATGGCAGTGCGGGAAGCACGGGTAGAATTGTCAAGATCGCTGCGGGCGTGGCCGTCCACAAAGATATCGCCAAAGCTGGCGACAGCTTCCAGAACATTGCCTGCCGCAAAGGCGGTGCTGCATTCCTGTGCGCTGGTGATGTGCGCGTTGCCGCTCGCATCGATCCAGAAGGTCGTATTGGTCGGCGCATTGATCTGCGTGCCGCTCATGATAAACGCGCCGCTTGGGCGACCGTTGCTCATGTCATAGCCGCCGGCGTTGATCGCGCCGACAACATTGGTTGCGCGACGGGTCTGCATGCTCTGCGCCTGCTTGGTCGTTTCTGTCATGGCCCAGTTTCTGCCGGTTTTGATGGTTTCGATATCATCATCACTGTAACCGGCCGCAATGGAAGCTGTGGAGCCTTCGCCCACTTTGACCTCCATCACATGACCCATCATCTGCTGGGTCAGTGCGCCATTGTTCAAGATCCATTCGTATTCCTTGACATCGGGTGTCATGGCATATTCCTTTTCGGATATCTGCCGGATACCCAGTCGGTCAAGTCCGCCGCTACTTGCGTTCTCCGCTGCCTGAACCTGTGCCGGTAGCAGTGATGCCGTCAAACAGAATGTCAGCAGCAGCGAAAGCAATCTTTTCATGTGATCTCCTCCTACAGTATATGTTTTCTGCGGCTCCCCGCAGTTGAGCACCTATTATATTAGTGTGTCGGTTTCTCCGGCTGCCCGGCTAAGATCGCCGTACATTGGCTCAGCGGCCTGCCTGCGCAAACAGGGCAGCCGCAGCGCTGTTTTCCTGTACGGCTGCTGATGACCGATTTCCACGCATGGCCGTTTTCACACAGCCACCATGCCTTCCGGCTGCTGCCGGGCGTCACCTGCTGCGGCGTGAAGCTGCCATTAAGGGTCGGATGCCATTGCGACGCGATCACCGACTCCTTGGTTTCCAGATCATTAAATCCCGGCAGGACCTTGCGGTTGGTGCAGTACGGGCAATCGCTCCCCTTGTTCACACGGTGGGCGATGACCGCACAGAAGGAATGCCCCCTGTCACAGAGCCACCACACGCGGCGATTGGAATATGCGCTCACCGCCTCCGGCGTCAGCGCGCCGTTCTTTTTCCGGTCCCACTGTTCAGCAAGCCGCGGATGCAGTGAAGCGAGATCATTGAATCCGGACAGGACCTTTTGTCCCGCGCAGAACGGACAGCCTGCGTTTGATGTGACGCGGCTGGCAACGCTTGCCTGCCAGCTATGTCCTTTCGGACACCTCCACCAGACCTTCCGGTGTGCTCCCGGCATGACCTGCGTCGGCAGCAGCGGAGAATTCTTTTCCGTGTCCCAGTCTGAAAGCAGATCAGGGAATTTTGCCGCCAGGGAGTTTTCCTCCGGCAGAATAGCTCGGCCCGCACAGACGGGATAGCCCGTCCCTTGTGTGCGGCTTTTAACTGCAGAGCGGTAAGAATGCCCTTTAGCGCATCGCCACCATACAAGCCTTCGGCTGCCAACCGTCAGCTCAGAGAATTGCAGCGGGCCATTCTTCTCTGTATCCCATTCCGGCTCAAGCTCTGGATAGCACATTCGCAGGGCCTTCTTTGGCTCTGCCAAACGCCCTGAGCAGTATGGACATCCGCTGCCGGCGGAGCGAGAATAGATCTTTGCCTGCCAGTGATGCCCGCTGGCGCAGTACCACCATACCTTTTGATGGCTTCCGTAGGTCACATCCTTCGGCGTGAGCGGCGCATTGCGTTCACCGTCCCATTGTGCCAGCAGGTGAGTTTGTTCATGCCCAGTGCAGAAATCGTACAGAGATGGACGCATTACCGCTCACCTCCCGCAGAGTAGCTGTCCGCCTGCAATACAGGCGGATAGGGCTTTTATGGCACATTGTGTATCCAGCCCAGTGGTTAAAAAAGTACGCTTTTTTAGTCGGATTTAAGCCGTTGGCCTATTGCTATTCTGTTGGGGGAGTGCTATGGTAGATATATAAGATTTTGTGTATATCGCTGTGGTCGGCAACCTGTACTTTTTTATCCAAGCATCTCCGTCCGCTCTTTCTTAACAATTTCTTTACATCCGTCATCCTGCGCCCAGAGCAAAAAGCTCCGGTGGGTGACGCCCAATAGTTTTCCTGCCGCACGTGCGGACAGCTCGCCACGCTCCCAACGCGCTTTGACTTCGCCGAACCCTTCCGGCAGCGCCTTGCGGGGTCTGCCGAATTTCACGCCGCGCGCCTTCGCTGCGGCGATCCCTTCCGCCTGCCGCTGGTGAATGAACTCGCGCTCTGTCTGCGCCACATAGGATAGCAGCTGCAACACGATGTCTGCGATCAACGTTCCGGTGAGGTCGCGATTCCGCCGCGTGTCAAGCAGAGGCATATCCAGCACAACGATTGCCGCACTCTTTTCCTTTGTGATGATGCGCCATTGCTCCAAAATTTCTTCATAGTTTCTGCCGAGACGGTCGATGCTCTTGATCACAAGCGTATCGCCGTCTTTCAGTTTGCGCAGCAGCCGCTGGTAGCTGCGGCGGTCAAAATCCTTGCCGGACTGCTTGTCCACAAAAATCGCCCGGTCCGTTAAACCGAATTTCCGCAGAGCGATGAGTTGGCGCAACTCATTCTGTTCCTTGGTCGAAACTCTTGCATAACCGTATTCCATGTGCTGACCTCCCAATTTATCGGTGGATAAATTGTAAGCCAGGTGCCGGCCACATGGACAATATAGTGTTATATCACTATTATAGCACATATTTTTCTGTTAGTGAAGTATCACTAATAACCTTTTCTCAAATAATTTACCATAGTGGTAAATCGTCATGGAGGTTTACGCTATGGATACTCGGGAAACTGTTGCACTTCGCATCCGCCAACTTTGCGCAGAACGAAAAATTACACCGAACGGATTAGCAAATCTGTCTGCCGTTCCTCAAGCAACCATCAAGAGTATCCTTAATAATGAAAGTAAAAATCCGGGCGTCGTGACGATTAAGAAGCTTTGTGATGGTCTTGACATTACCCTCGGTGAGTTCTTCTCCACGCCTGAATTCGATACGCTGGAACAGGAGATCAAGTGAAGCCTCTTTCTCAGCCTCTACCGCCAGCGCTCCTCCATTTTTTCACGTAGAGTACACGCATAGTGCGTGAACTCTACGCTCTATACGGGGCATTCTCTCATTTTCACGGAAAATCTTCCATCCGCTGCTGCGTTTGACGGTTACGTATTGCGGCCGCGCCGTTTCCCATTTGAATGGAGTACAGCTACATGAAAAATGAATCCCAATATGGTCTGCTGCTTCTCCGGCAATATCTATATCGGCAGACAGACGAGCAGCATCCGGTCTCGGTCACGGACATTCTCGCATTCTGGCAGCAGCACGGCATTCAGGCCGGACGCAAGAGTGTTTACACCGACATCGAACTGCTGCAGAACGCCGGGATGGATATCGTCTGCGTCAAAAGCACCCAGAATCGATACTTCGTGGGGGAGAGGCTGTTTGAACTGCCGGAGCTGAAGCTGCTGGTGGATGCGGTGGAATCCTCCCGGTTTATCACGGAGAAAAAGAGCACCGCCCTCATCAAGAAGCTGGGCCATCTCACCAGCACAGCGCAGGCGGAACAGCTGAACCGCCGCATTTACATGGGCGGCACTCCAAAGCCGGAGAATGAGAGCATCTACTACAATGTGGATACCATCCACAACGCCGTCCAGAAGAAACAGCAAATCACCTTCCAGTATTTTGAGTACACGCCTAAAAAGGAAAAGATACTCAAGCATGATGGATACAAGTATCGGTTCAGCCCCTACGCCATGATCTGGAATCGGGACTGCTACTATGCCGTAGGCTGGTCGGAAAAGCATGGAAAGATTGCACAATTTCGGGTGGACCGCATGACGGCAGTCGAACCGCTGGAACATACGGCAGTCCAGACACCGGACTTTGATCCGGCGGAGTATGTCCGCAAGGTGTTTGGGATGTACCCGGACGACCTCTGTACCGTAGAGCTGCTGTGCGATAATGAGGTCATGCGCAGCGTCATCGACCGCTTCGGTGAAAATGTGCAGACGGAAACTGTAGATGAACAACATTTCCGTGCCACAGTCGAGGTCGCGCCAAGCCCTCCGTTCTTCAGTTGGGTCTTTACCTTTAGCGGTAAGATTCGCATCGTCAGCCCAGCAGCAGTGCTGGAGGAAATGCGGGATATGGCAGCGTGGCTGAAATAATATTTAGATGGTGTTCCCTGCGGGGAACACCATCTTTTTCACGTCTTGCCAATCGAACGAATGTTTGCTATACTGAGGCTACAGTGTTTCCAGAGAAGAGAACACACGGATAGGAGGTGAATTACTTGGAACAGACATTCGGCAGCTTCGTTCGAGAGAAACGGCAATCTATCGGATTGTCCCTGCGCACACTGGCGGCAAAGCTGGACTTGTCGCCGGTCTATCTGAGCAACATTGAGAACGACCGCAGACCGGCGCCGACGCGCGCATATTTGGAACGGTTGGAGCAGGAACTGCATCTGAGCAAGGTGGAAACCGAGCAGATGCTGGATCTTGCCGCCAAGTCCCAGAATAACCGGGTATCCGCAGACCTGCCGGACTACATCATGGATCGGGAGATCGTCCGGGCCGCGCTCCGCACGGCGAAGGAGGCAGACGCCACAGACCAGGAGTGGCAGGAATTTATCGACCGGATCACCCAGCGCGCAAAGAAATCCAAAGAGGGCGGTGAAATAGACGCATGAAAAAAGCATATTACCGCGAACAGGCGCTGGAGCGGATCGCCCGCGATGTGATCACCGCCTATGACCCCAGACTTTATTACGGTTCCCCCGCAGCCATTCCCATTGAGGACATCATTGAGGCACAGGGGCTGGTGCTGGAGTATCAATATCTGCGGAATAATGGGCGGGTTTTGGGCGAGACCATCTTTGACGACGGTCTCACAGCGATCTATGACCGGGAAAACCACCGCTATGACCTTCTTCCCGTCAAGGGCGGCACCATCCTCATCGACTGCTCTCTCTGCGAAGAGGAAGCATCTACCGGGCGGCTGCGCTTTACCTGCGCCCATGAGCTGGGGCACTGGCTACTCCATAAGAAACAGTTCAGCGGGACCGGCGAAAACGCGGCGCTCCGTTCCGGCGATGAGAGCGACAACACATTGGAAGTGCAGGCGAACCTGCTGGGCTCTATCCTTCTGCTGCCGCTGCCGCAGGTCAAGCGCTGTTTCTATCAGCTGCGCTCCGGACGGACGAATCAACAGCTGGTGACGGATATGGCAGGTATCTTTCAGGTATCCAAGCAGGCCATGCGCATTCGGTTGGAGAACCATAACCTGCTGTAAAAAATTTTCATGTGCTGTTCTCAAAAAAGAGAACAGAGAAAGAGAGGCGCTATGTCAAAAACCAATTCCCTGCGCTGTCCGCTGTGCGGCAAGGGCCGTATCGCGGATATCCCCAGTGGTGCGGAGCAGTCTCAGTACAGGCTGTTTGCTCTGCACAGAGCGGAACACCCTGACCTGATCGCCAAATGCCCCAAGTGCGGCGAACAGATCGGCATCACGGTGCTGACACCGGATGCTCACCCCCTGATCCACACGCCCATCCACTTTATGGGATATGTTCAGGCATAAATTAAAAATCCAATTGATATGACTTCGTCAAGCGCACCAGCCACCCATCATCGAATATGGGAACATTGAGTTAGGAGCCTTACAAGTAGCTTTTCAGCTATGCGTAAGGCTCTTTTTTTGCGCCTTTCTTTGGCTGAAAAGCGGAAAGGCACACAATGCGCAGACGCTGGCAGCCCTATATCGCTAAATATCCGTGACCCCATCTCAGACATTTCAAAAAAATCTGAGATTGGAGTCATGAATCATGAAAAAATGGCAGGAAGAACGCAACTATCGGCGCGTTCGAAGCGAAGGTGGCGAAGTCATCGCCAATATCATCACTGTAGACGGTATGGACGTAGAGGTGCCGGAGGATGTCTACCTCGCCTATGCGCAGGCAGACCGCAGGGAGCGCTATATCACGGAGGAACAGTCCTCCGGAAAACTGCTCTCTCTGGAGCAGATGGAGGAAGATGCGCTTTTGCCGGACTATGTCGGAGCAGAAACGGCCCCCAGCGCCGAAACTGAGGCACTGGAGCGTGAGGAACTTCGGAATCTGGCAGAACAGAAGCAGATCCTTTTGCTGGCGCTGCTGTCACTAAAGGATATCGACCGGGAACTCATCAACGCCCTGTTCTTCGACGGCGCGTCTACACGGGAATACGCCCAAAGAATGGGCGTCAGCCAGCGGGCGGTCATCAAGCGGAGAGACCGCATCCTGCGGGATCTCAAAAAGTTTTTTGAAAATTCCTCGAAATAAGGGTATTCACCGAACGCAATTTTCGGGAGGACAGTGAGGGGCTCCGAATCGCCCCTCGCTGTTCCTTGAAAATTGCATACCAGCAATACGGATAACCACCCGGACAGAAGAGCGGTCCGCGCAGTGTGCGCCATGACCCGCAGGAAGCCTTGCAGCTTCCCGCGGCGAGCGATTTTACCTGCGCAGGGGCGGCGTTGGCAGCGCCGCCCGCAGAGACGCTGTCCGGGCAGATAATGAGACACAATGCACTGGCCAGCATGAAGAGGCTGGGCTGCTCCGGGATTGAAAGCAGTAGAGATCCCGGAAATACGCCCGTGAAGGTCTTGCCGGACCTTGTCCGTATTGTTCCCCTTTCCCACCGGGGCGCGCGCTGCAAATACGGTGGAAACGAAAACAAAGCATGACAGGAAAAGAGGAAATTATCGGATGAATACCAACGATAACAGGCTGAAAGCCCATAAACTGATCGACCATATTTTTCAGGACCTTCTTCCCGCCCACGGTATGGCGCAGCGTCCGGAGCAGATTCAATTGAGTCACCGGATGCTGGACGCCATGCAGGGCGGGAGGATCGCCCTGTGCGATGCCGGGACGGGCATCGGCAAGACCTACGCCTATCTGGCGGCTGCCACGGCAGCGTCGGCTTTCCCGACAGGGCAGATCGCCCGCCCCATCATCATTTCCACTTCCAGTATCGCGCTGCAAAACGCGGTGCTGACGGAGTATCTGCCGCTGCTGTCCTGTGTTCTAATGGCGGACGGGATTCTTACCAAGCCACTGAAAGCGGTCATCCGCAAAGGCAAAAGCCATTATGTCTGCGACGAGCGGCTGGACAGGCGGCTGCGTCAGGTATATCCTGCAAAGAAAAATCCGGAAGCGCTGACGGCGCTCCGGACTCTTAGGGAAACGCTGGACATGGACGGCGTTTCCCATCTCAGCGGCTATGACCGGGAGCGTGTCTGCGTACCGCAGGTCTGCGACTGCAAGCAGAGGGACTGCCGCTATCAGCGGTTTCTCAAGACTTGCGACAAAGATCAATTTTTGTTTCAAATCTGCAATCATAATTTGCTGGTGGCAGACGCTATCCACCGCAGCAAGGGGAAACGCCCCATCCTCCCGGAGCACAGCATCATCATCGTGGATGAAGCCCATAAGCTCCCGGAGACCGCACAGCAAATGCTGGGTGTGACGTTGGCGGCCGAAGAGATACGAAACCTTATCCTTCAGCTGAAAGAGGAACGGTACTTACTGGCGGCAGAAATGCTGGAGGACAGCACCGGCCCTTTGCTGCGCAAGCTGGCGCAGCCCAGAGAGGAAGCGGAGCCGGTGGAAGCCTGTTTGCGATTGCTGACCGCGCCATCCTGCACACTGCCCATCATCCAGCGGCAGATCGGCAGCCTGCTCTCCCCGCTGGGAAGCTGCCAGCTGAATACGGTGCTGGACGCGGTCAGGATGTTCACCAATCCTACTACAGATATGATTCTTTACACTGCCGAAGATGTCAGCACAGGCGGCACCATGCTGTGTGCCGCGGCTGATGACATCACGCAGCGGATGAAAAAGATCCTGTGGCAGCCGGATCAGGCGTTTGTTCTGACCTCCGGCACCATGGCGGTGGGCAGTGATTTCCACCGTTTCAAAACGCAGGCAGGATTGGAGAAGGGACACCGTGTCATGGAATCCGTTTCTCCATCCCCCTTTGACTACCGGAACAACTGCCTGCTCTACCTTCCGCAAATCCCGCCCCGCCAGAGAGTGGAGGATACGGATGTGTACTTTAATGAGCTGACTGCCGAGCTCGTCGGACTCATCAAAGCAGCCACCGGTCACGCGCTGGTGCTCTTTACATCCTACGCAGCCATGTCGGCTGTGAAGGAGCGGCTGTGGGAGGAATCTCTCCCATTCCCACTGCTGACGCTGGGCCGCAACGCGCCCCACATCATCGAACAGTTCCGGCACACGCCGGGAGCCGTGCTGCTGGCCACCGGCGCGGCATGGGAGGGCTTTGATTTCCCCGGCGACTGTGTATCTCTGCTGATTATCCCACGCCTGCCTTTCGCCTACCCAGACGCACGAAAGGAACGGGAATTGGAGAAGTATTCTTCCCTTCACGCATTCATCCGTGAGGTAGCTGTACCGGAGATGCAGATCAAGCTGCGCCAAGGCTTTGGACGGGCCATCCGCACGGAGAGCGATACCTGCGTCATCGCCATTCTGGATGAACGGGCCTGCCGTGGGCGCAGATACGCCCAGGCTGTGAGTGAGGCATTGCCGGAAATGCGGAGAACCGGCAGCCTGCGGGAAGTGAACAGATTCTTGCGGGAGAAAAAGCCGGAGAGCTATTTTGAGGTGGGAAGATGATCGACGCAAAGAAAGAATTGCAGTATCGGCTGGCAGTCAGGATGCTGGAGCATCTGGCGGAAATCGGCCTGCTGAGCGCGGAAGAACTGTCTTACGCCAAGAGACTGGCCAGAGAGAAATATTCCCCGCAGACTGTTTGGGAATAGTGCTGGATATTCTGCGGGTCATGTGGTAGCTTGTGTGTTGACAAAAAAGATACAGGGAAGTGAAAAACATGGCACAGGTAAAAATCATCGCGCCGCAGACGCGGGAAGCGGAACATCTGCGGGTGGCAGCCTACTGCCGGGTCAGTTCGGACTCCAAGGATCAGCTGCATTCCTACGCCGCCCAGATCCGCAATTATACGGAAGAGATCGCCCAGCATGACGGCTGGGAGCTGGTGGATGTGTATGCCGACGAAGGGCTGACCGGCACCCGGATGGATCAGCGGGATGACTTCAACCGCATGATGCGGGACTGCCGGAAGGGTAAGATCAATCGAATTCTGGTGAAGTCCGTATCCCGCTTCGCCCGGAATACCAGAGACTGCCTGTCCGCCCTACGGGAGTTATCCGCCATGGGCGTCAGCGTCCGGTTTGAAAAAGAAAATATCGACACGAAAACGCTCACCACCGAACTGATGGTGAGCGTTTCCGGTTCTCTTGCCCAGCAAGAATCCATCTCCATCTCCGCCAATCAGAAGATGAGCTATCAGCGGCGGATGGAGCGTGGGGAATTTATCACCTGCACCGCCCCTTACGGATACCGAATCGTAAATAAGAAAGACCTTGAGATCGTCCCGGAGGAAGCCGCCACGGTGCGCTGGATCTTCGACGCATACCTCAAGGGACGCAGCTCCGGATGGATCGCGGAGCAGCTGACGGCGAAAGGCATCCCCTCCCAGTCCGGCGCGGAATGCTGGAGAGAAACGGGGATTCGATACCTGCTGACCAATGAAAAGTACATCGGAGACGCTCTGAGCCAGAAATCCTACAGCTGCGGCTTCCCCTTCGTGCAGAAACGAAATCACGGAGAACGCCTGCAATACTACACGGAGAACTCCCATCCAGCTATCATCGACCGGGACACCTTTGAGCGGGTGCAGGTACTGCTGCAAAAGAAAGCGCAGAAAGAGAAAAAGCGCAGAGAAAAAAGCCCCCTTGCCTTAAAAATCGTTTGCGGGAACTGCGGGACGGTGTTTCAGCGCCGAAGCAGCCAGAACGGATATGTGACCTGGGTCTGCCGAACCCACGACCGACACGCCGCGGACTGCCCCGTGGGACGCATCCCGGAAACGGAGATCCATGCCGCCTTCCTGCGGATGTACCACAGGCTCAAAAGCAACGCGGACATCATTCTGGCCCCGGCCCTCCGGCAGCTGAACACACTGGACACGATCTTGCGGCAGAATCATCCGCAGGTGCTGGCCATCAACCGGGCCATCGCGGAAGCAACAGAAGAAAGCCATAAGATCAGCACTCTGCGGGCCAATGGCTTGCTGGACGCGGATATCTGCGCCGCCCGCATGAATGCCATCAGCGCCAGACTGGCGCAGCTTCGCGGAGAACGGCGCAGGCTGACAGAGAACGAAGCGATAGACGAAACGATGGATGCGCTCCGCAAGGTGGAGCAGACGCTTCTCAACGGACCGGAACGGCTGGACGGCTTCGATGAAGAGCTGTTCGAACGTCTGGTGGAGAAGATCATTGCAGAGTCTCAAAACCGTATCCGCTTCCGGCTTTACGGAGGCTTGGAGCTGACAGAACAATGGGAGGTGGCGGCAAGATGATCAACCGCAAGGTGTTATACGGGTATCAGATTCAAAACGGCGCGTTAGAGATCGTGCCGGAGGAGCAGCGGGCCGTCAGTATGGTTTTTACGCTCTATAAC
>ERZ834798.1378-NODE-1378-length-22069-cov-3.380849_pt1 | contig 22069 bp, 15 predicted proteins | sample MGYA00519689_ERZ834798 | MGnify/ENA primary metagenome ERZ834798 (study PRJEB31850, sample SAMEA3708761) | human gut metagenome | biome: human gut; feature: human-associated habitat; material: faeces | place: China | collected 2014 ...
CCCGGAGCGGCATTGCCGCTCCGGGATGTCCCGTTTTGGGGCTTTGGGGGTTGTGCGCCCGCGCCGTGATTACGGCGTTTCGCCTTCTGCGGGCGTTTGCACCGTTTCTGGCTTCACCGTTTCAGCCGGCTGCGCGCTGGGCGCAGGGGAAGCGCTGGGTTCCTCGGGCGAAGCGCTGGGTTCCTCGGGTGAGGCACTGGGCTCGACCGGAGCGCTCGGCGCACTCGGTACATCCGGTGCATCCGGCTCGTCCGGCTCGTCCGGCGTCAGCGGGAGCACCTGCATCATGTACTTCGCCATCATCATCGCAAACTGCTCGCGCGTCGTCACGCCCTGCGGATCGAGCAGCGCCTCGCGGCCGACCGCGACACCGGAGATCAGGCTCTCGGCAACTGCCCAGGTCATGGGCTCCTTCGCAAAATTGGAAACCTTACCCATGTCCACGAACGTCGACAGATCACCATACACATTCATGTCACAGCCCTTGAACGCTGCGTACTCATACAGGATCTTTGCGACCTGCTCGCGCGTTGCATCGCCGTCCGGGTCAAACTTGCCGTCGCCGATGCCGGCCACGATCTTGTTCTCCGCCGCCCAGATCACCGCGTTGGTGTACCATCTGTTGTCCGCAACGTCACGGAACGGATTCTCCCCGGTGACGGCGGGCTCACCCTCGAGCGTATAAAGGATCTTGACGATCATTGCGCGGGACAGCTTGGTCATGGGCTCAAAGGTCGTCGCGCTCGTGCCGAAGAAGAGCTTGTGCGCAACGACATAGTCGATCGCGCCGTGTGACCAGTAGTCGGTCGACGGCATGTCGCTGAAGATGTGGCCCGGGCAATGCTGATCGCCGGAGCACGGGATGCGCAGCGGATCCTGCCGCTCACAGACCGTGCAGTAACCGCCGACATAGTGATGCCTTGCCGGGATGCGCTTCGAACCTTCCAGCGTCGTGCCGCACACAGCGCAGACGATGCCGCCCGCCGTGCCATCCTCCGTGCAGGTCGCCGGAACGATCTCCGTCGCCTTCGGCGTATGCGGCTTCATCGGAACCTCTGTCTGCGCAACGAGCGTCTCGCCGCAGACGGAGCAGTGCTTGCCTTCCGTCAGGCCGGTCTGCGTGCAGGTCGCATCCTTCGCCGGATCGATCACTTCCTTGTGACCGAGCGCCGGGATGCTCTCGTACATGATGTTGCCGTTTTCACAGGTGTAGGTACGCACGCCGCTCTCGGTGCAGGTCGGCTCCTTGGTCACGACGCCATCGTCCCACGTATCGTTGAACTCTGCGCTCATCTTTGCGATGCGCGCGCTCAGCCACGTGTTAAGATCCTTGACGGTGTCGCCGTAGGTCGTTCCGTCGGGCCAGAAGTGATTGTCCGAGCTCGGCTTGCCGACGCGGACCAGCGGCCACTGGCGGTAGTTCATCGCGGCGCTGGCCGAGATGTGATCGTAATACCCCTGAACCTTGCCGTTGTCGCCGACAAGCGCCTGCGCCTGTGCAAGGAAGGTGTTGTGATAGTAGTTGTTCACCGCAGCGCGGAAGCCGGGGATCTGGGTGAGTGCCTGGACAAGATAGCGGCCGTTGATGAAGGTGTTGTCCGACGTGATCACGCCGGACCAGCCGCCGCCGCCGGTCAGCTCCATGTCCCAGACAGGGCCGGCGTACATGAGGCCGTCCACGTCCTTATAGAAGAAGAACGAGGAGTAGAACGCGTCGGAGTTGCCGGAGAGGTACTGGATCAGGTAAGCCTGAACCAGCGAGTTCAGATCGCAGTACTCATAGTAGTACTTGCCGGTCTGCGCGTTGTAGCCGGTATAGTTGCCGTCGGCATCCTGCGCGTAGACGGCGTCTTCAAACTCCTGATAGTACTCGCTGATGTAGGCCATAGCGTCCTTGCCGCACCACTCGGGGCTCTTGACATTCATCGCGGAGCCCTTGCCGGTGATGAAGCCGCTGGCCTCGTCATACTTCGGGTTGTAGCTGTCGTCGAGCTTCGTGCCGTTGAGCTCCAGCAGGTAGCCGCCGGTGATATTCTCCGGCTCGGTCAGGCCGGTGGTGTACTGGTAAGTCTGGCCGTACTTGTTCTCGGCCAGTGCCGTGGAAGCGTTCTCACCATAGCCGGGGTTGCACGCCTCGTAGGCTTTTTCCATGTCGGTGATGTTGACGCCCGTCTTGTTGACGGAGTTTTTCTCACTGACGAGGTATGTGCCGCGATACACGCCGTCGTAGTACAGATCCACCCAGTCGGTGCTGGCTGTGTACGGCATGCCGAGCGACTTGGCAAGATCCTTGAACATCTTGTCGCGCATGAGCGTTGCGTCGTGGGAGCCGGCGAGCAGGGTCCATGTCTTGACCTTCTCGCCGCAGGCGATCAGGTCGGACTTGCCGTCGAGTTTGATCTGGTAGGACTTCTTCTCGGCGTTCGTGAAGGTGGTGTTGCCGCGCGCCTTGAGCTGCGTGAGCGCACCGTCATACACGGTCTTGCCGTCCTTGTCTACGACAAGCAGCTTGCCGGTCGCGATGTTGGACTTGCTGGCATCGACAAAGTCTCTGCCCTGTGTGGCCGGATCGTCACTCGTGATGTAGAGCGCGTTGATATTGGTCGACTGTGCAATGTGCACGACCGCAGCCTTCTGGCCGTTGACGAGAACCGCAAGATCATACAGGCCGTCCTGCGCATCCGCCAGCTTGGTGACGTTCACGGCAGCACCGTCGATCGTCTGCGTGCCCTTCGTGCCCTGCAGCTCGATCTTGAGTGCGTCGCTGCTGTGCGTCGTGACCGTCAGGGCGAGCTTGCTCAGGTTCGCACTGGCCGGCAGGAACAGATACTGATCCGCACCGGACTGCAGGCCGGAGATCGTCTGTCCATCGACCGTCGCACAGATGTCCTTGAACTGTTCGGACGGCGCGAACTGGTCGGCGTTGAGTGTCGTTGCGCTGACGACATTGGAATAATGCTGAGAATTGAACCATGTGTCGCCGACCTTCGTGCAACCGTATACGCGGAAGCTGTACGCCGTCGACGGGTTCAGGCCCGTGGCCACGCAGCTGGTCTGCGAGGTCACCTCCAGGACCTCCCAGGTATTTCCGCCGTCGCTGCTGATCTCCACGCGGTAGTTCTCAGCACCGGGAGCCGGATTCCAGCCGACGGTCAGACGCTTCTGGCCGACATCCGTCACCGTAACACCGGAGACGACCGGCGGAACGATCTCATACTGTGCGGACACGATGCCATAGTAATCGCCCATGCCGCGGATCGTCACGACGCCATAGCCGACCTTGGTGTTGTTGGAATAGGAAACATAGCCGTCAACACCCGCGTCGCTGGTCTTGACTGTCAGCTTCTGTCCCTCGTAGGTGGCCTCAACATAGCACGGTGTGCTTCCGCCCTTATACGTGGCCGGCCACGTCTTGACCGTTGCCTTGGAGATGTCCCGGCCCACGAAGCCGCACTTCGTGCAGACATGGTTGTCATCCCACTTATGGCCCTCCGGCCAGAGAGATGCGCCGTGCGTCGTCGCGCCGCAGGTCTTGCAGGTGGTCAGGAGCCAACCATACTTCGTGCAGGTACGGGTGTCGACCGTCTCGGTCACGTGGGCGATGCCGTCATCGCCGAAGTGGTGCATCTTCTCGCCGATCTGCTGCCAGCCGGTGACATAGTCGCCGGCCAGGAAGTACATCTGCTGCTCGGTGCCCTCGACGGTCATCCAGCCGGTGTACTGCGCGTCCTTGACGTCGATCAGCTTGCCGCAGACCGCACAGGCGGACTTGCCATTCTGGTAGGTCGTCAGCTGGTGGCCCTTCGAGCAGCGGGACTGCAGCGTCGTGGAATCGACCACACGGCCGTCCTTGCTGTCGTAAGCGGTGATCGTCATTTCCTCGCCGTTGGCCGTGACGTACAGGATCAGGCCCGCGTAAGCCTGCTCCTTGTAGGCAAACGAGAAATCGGAAGTCATCGCATAGTTGACGTTTTTGGACTTCTCGCCCAGATCGCCGCAAATGAAATAGGTCACGCCGTTTTCGGTAACGGCCGCGCCGTCCTTGGCCATGATGCGCGCATAAGAGTGGTCATGGCCGGAGAAGACCACGTCGATGCCGGCAGCCTCTGCCGCGGCCGGGATCTGCTCATGGAACCGCTCGCTGCCGCCCTTGGCGTTCGTGTAATACGGCGGCTGGTGGATGGACAGGACCTTCCACATGCAGGTGCTCTGCGCCGCGTCCTGCTTGAGCCATTCACAGGCTGCGCTCAGGTCGGCGCCGTTGTTGATGACGGCGACGTAGACATCGCCGTACTCCATGGAGTAGTAGTCCTTGCTCGGGAGCTGAAGGATATTGCTGGCAGTGCTGCCGCTGAAGTCGCCGTAGTACTCATGGTTGCCGAGCGTGTGGATGAAGTCCACGTTCGGGAACGTGTGGTTAAACGCCTCCTGCATCTCGGCCCACATGGCGTAGTTGGTGCCGTTGTCGACATAGTCGCCCGTCTGGAGGCCGAAGTCGACCTGCTTGTCCTTGACAAGATCGCCGAGCGCGTCGAGGATCGCGATGCTCTCGGCATCCGCCTCACGGTCACCGGACATCTGCGTGTCGCCCATGACGACGAAGGCCGTGGTGTCCTGCTGCGCCGCGTTCGTGCGGAAGGTGTGCAGCTCGGACCATGTGCTGCCGTCGCCGACCTGGAACTCATAGTCCGTGCCGGCCGTCAGGCCCGTAAGCTGAATAGTGTTGATATAAGCCGCATCCTTGGAGGTGGAGAAACCGGTGAGCGTAGAGGTGCCATCGGCCGTCTGCCAGGCATCCGTGCCCTTGACGCGGTACTGCACGACCGCCTTGCCGCCCGTGCTGAGGCCGGACAGCCAGCTGATGTTCTGGCTCGTGCTGCTGCCCTGAACGGCGTTGAGATGGACGGCGGTATACTCCGTGCCGGCGGCGTCTGCCAGAACGGTGACCTTCGTCGCCTCGGCGACGCCCTTCGTGCCGACAGCCGTGAGCACGCAGACCGTGCCGGCGTCCTTGGTCTTCATGGCATCGGTCTCGAGCAGGCCGTTGGCATCGGTCTTGCCGATCTCCGCGCCGTCGAGCGACACGGTCACACCGGCGGCGGGACTGCCGTCCTTTTCATAGACCGCGATCACGCTGGACATGCCGACCGCCTGCGGGCCGGGCTGGATGCTGTAGTACGCCGACAGCGGCAGACGCACCGCCGCCTGGGCCGCCGTGTAGGCCTCGCCGTTCGCCGCGGTGAGCGCGATGTTGGACACCGTGTACGTGAACTGGTTGACCGTCGTGTCCAGGCCGGCGTCGATCTGGAAGGTCAGTGCGGCCAGCTCGCCCTCGACCGGTGCCGCCGACTCAAGGTGCAGCGTCAGCATGGCCTTCTTAAAGCCGGTCTTGGTGTACGTCAGTTTTCCGGTCACGCCGTTGGCATAGGTCACCGTCGGCTGACCGATGTCATCGTTGAGGTTGAGCATCGTGATGTCCGCGGAGCGGACCTTGCCGTCCGCCGCGACCGTCAGCGTATAGTCGCTGCCGAGCGGGACGAAGTCCGAGCCGCTGACGCTGACCGTGGCCGTGTCCTGCATATCGCCGGCAACGACAAAGGCCGTGGTCTTTTCGACCGTGTTGCCGAACGCATCGGACACGGAGACCGTCATGGTGTGCTTGCCGTTCTGGAGCGTCAGACGCACGGTCGCATTCGTGTCGGAATTGTCCGACTGGAGTTCCTCGCCGTCGATCTTGATGACCGTTGCCTTGGCATTGATGCCGGAGCGGTTCTGACCGTCCACATCGTCATACGAGGCGACCGCTTCGATCGAGTTGGAGTTAATGACGGTGGAGCCGTCGTCCGCGAGCGTCTGGCCGTTGACCGTCATGTCGTTGATGACCGGGTTATCCAGGTCATCGAGGTTCGTGCCGTAGACGGCGCGATAGTTATCGAAGTAGATGGTGCCGTTGCGCCGCCCAGCGCCCGCATGTCCCATCATATCGTCGACCTTTGCTGGCTGATAGGACAGCCAGAACACACCTGCGCCGGGGATGATGCTCAGCGGGTGCTCATCATTCTGATATTGCCAAATGTCCTGAATATTTGCCGAGCAGTACATCCACCCGGTCCAGTCAATGATCGTGGAGGGCTCACCATTTGCGCCCTTATGCGAGAGCATGTACCACTTCGTACTGTAGTCTTCGCCGTTCCAGTATTCAATATCCGCATAGAGCGAATAACACGGCGTGTTTTCCGGTGCATAGATCCAGACGCCGATCTCCGTGGGCGTGCCCTCGATCTTGATCTGGTCGCCGCAGTAGCGAACATAGAAGTTGGAGTTTTTCGACCCGTCATAAGACTCGTAGTCATAGTTCAGCTCCATGGCGTAGTCGCCGAAGCGCACCTGACCGCCCTCGGCCGCCGTCGTCATCTTCAGGTCGCCGCAGCGATACTGCGTGATAGAGTTGTTCGGCCAGAGGTAATAGCTATAGCCGTTGGCGCGGAAGATGTCTGCAGCCGGAACAGGACTATCCCAGTTGCCTGTGAAGCGGTAGGGCGCAGAGAGCTCCGCCGTCGTCGGATTGTCGGAATACGTGCCGCCGGTCGTGACCGTGATCGGGGACACATTGCCGATGTAGCCGTGGTCGGGATTCATGCCGTTATCCACGTAAGTGGATTTGCCCCAGTGGTAGTGCGCGCAGGTCTGGCGCTGGCCGTTGATGGGCTCAAAGTCCATGAGCGTCACCGGCAGCTTGCCGATCTCCACACCGACCTCCGCCGACTTGGAGCGGTCGTTTGCGTAAGTGACCGTGACGGTCGCGTTCATCGTGCCGCTGCCGGTACCGGCCACGAACGTGTTGCCGTCCATGTGGCCGACGTCATTATCCGGCACACCGGCCGTCTTGGACTTGATCGTCCATTTGAAGTCACCGGGCTTATAGGCGATGTCCACACCGTCACACTTGGCGACAAGGCCGAGATCGGATGTTGCGCCAAAGTCGAGCGACACGGACGCGCTGCTGAAATACAGGTCCGTGATGTCCGCGATCTTCACGGTCGTCGTGCCCTTGACGGTGCCGTCCACAAGCAGACGCGCCGTCACATCACCCTTATAGTTCTTCGCGGGCGTGAACAGACCGTTGGCGTCGATCGTGCCGCTCTTGGCGTCCGCGACCGTCCAGGTCACATTCTCCGGGAGCGCGGCCTCGCCGCCGTTTTTATCCACGCCGATGGCCGAGAACTGGATCTGGCTGTTGGGCGTGTAGACCGTGTTGTTCGGGGAAAGGGAGGCATGGTCGAACACGCCGTCGCTCTCCGCCGTGGAGACCAGCAGCAGGGCGCTGGCGACCGTGCGCTCCACACCGTCGGACGGGCGGTTGCGGACCTGAAGCTCCGCGGTGCCCTCGCGCTTGGTGGCGCAGGTGGCGGAACCGCCGCCGTCGAGAAAGATCGCATCCACCACGCCCTGCGCATACAGGAACGAAATCTCCTCATCGATCGTCATGCCGACCGAGTACGGGCTCTGGCGGCCGTCGGCCAAAAAGGTCACGACCGTGCCGTCCGCCTTGATGCCGATGCAGTTGCGCGGCATGAGGTCCGGATTCCCGTTGTAGCAGGGCTGTCCATCCTTGATCAGATAAAACGGGCCGGAAATCGCTTCCAGAACGTCGGAGCAGTCCACCCCGGCGTCACGGATGGCATAGGTACCGTCCTTCAAAACCGCAAAATACGGCTCGTTGGCAACACCGTTGTTCTTCTGAATGAGGTTGCCCTCCATGATGAGGTAACCGAGCGGCTGCAGCGTCTGCATGTTGTAGTAGTCGCCGTTCATGGCCATGATGACGTTGCCGCCGGTAGCCTTGGTGTAGTTGGCAGCCTGCAGCGTGGTCTTTTCCATGCTCCAGGCCAGATTGGCCGCCTTGTCCTTGCGGGACGCGGGCGTGCTGCCTTCTGTATAGTAACCGTTGTACGAGGCCTTGAAGGTCGCCTTCGCACCCGGTGCAATCGTCGTCATAAAACCGGCGATCTGCGCATTGCCTTCCTTCGTATTCAGGAAGATGTTAGATTCCGTCACGCCGTCGATCAGCGTGTAATCCGTCTGACTCACAAGGATCTTACCGCTGGCAGGTTCAACGGGGTCTACGGTGTTCGCAGCCAGCGCCTGCGGGGCAATGAGCGTCAGCGTCATCAGGACGGCCAACACAAAAGCCCACGCTCTGTTCGCGAATCGGGTCGCTTTCACGACTCACATCAGCTCCTTTTCTGTAGTTTCCTCTCTAAATTTGTCAGCTCAATGTGTGAAAAAAGAAGAGATGAGGTTTTCCCATCTCTTCTTTGTGCTTTGGGGTCTATGATTTGTCTATTAGCAACCGAAGTCCTGATAGAAAAACATGTAATTTTTCGTGAGCTCCTTACTTCGCGAACGCGTTGTACAGGAACTCAACAGCCTCGGCACGGGTGCAGACCTTGTCCGGGCTGAACGTGGTGTCGGTCGTGCCGGCAACGATGCCCGCCTCATAGGCCCACAGGAGCGCATCCTCGTACCAGTAACCGGCGCTGCCGGACTCCGGAACGTCGGTGAACGGGACGGACTTGATGGTCGCAGCCAGCTTGCCGGCGGCGTTCCACAGGAATTCGACCATCTGTGCGCGGGTGCAGGAGCCGTCGGGCACAAACGTCGTCGGGGTCATGCCGGCGGTCACGCCGTTCTTGACGGCCCACATCACGGCGTCATAGTACCATGCGCCCTCTGCCACATCGTCGAACTTCATTTCAGGCTCGACCGGCTGGGACGGCTGAGAGGGCTGGCTCGGCTGGGAGGGCTGGCTCGGCTGGCTCGGCTGAATGTCTTTGCCGATTTTTCAATCGGGGGAACATATCCACAGCCTATTCCTTGTCCGAACCGTTTGTGGAAACATATTAACCATATGATGCGAAGTGGATTATTTTCTGACCAGAGATTTGGTTTTAAATGCAACCTCCTCCACATATGATGTTTTCTTGTTTTTAAACTGAACTTCGATGTACACTGAGCCTTTGTTATTCCATCTATTAATGATCTTACCCTCGCCATATCTTGGACTAAATACAATGTTTTCTGATTTGATTGTTGTTTGTGCTGTAACATTGCTTTCTATCCCATCTTTTTCAGTATTTGTATGGTTGGCTAACACAAGTGTATCTATTTTAATGTTCCGATGAATTTGAACATCAACTGCTGCATCTTCACTTCGAATTTCATATCGTTTTTCCGGAAGGCCGTAAACATTAACACTTTGATGTCCCGTTGAGAAAGAATTATTCTCCAAATACGTACGATTCCCAAACATTTGGAATTCCAGATCATGAGTAAAACTTTCGCTGAAGTCCTCGCTATTCTTAACAAGTTGTTCCACTCTTTTTACCAATCGAAGATTATGTATGTTCTCCGTGTCATCATCGGGCATTACAATGAACAGATAATCTTTTGCCCTACTAATGGATACATTGATAATATTTCGCTTATTCAAGAACATATCTTTTCCTGCTGTAATACTGGGCGGAGTGTTAAATACAGCAAAAATAATATCGCACTCATCACCCTGGAATCCATGAATTGTTCCGACTTGAATATCAACTTTAGATGGAATGTCTTCAGATGCAATCAGCTTCTCAATCAAGTCTGCTTGAACACGGTATGGCGCAATTATTCCAATTCGGAAAAATTCATTTGGATTAGCTTTTGCTATTGCCGTTGCAAGGAAAGTAGTATATTCAAATGTAAATATCGCCGAGTAAATCTGATAGGAACTACTATGTTGTAGGCGCTTAGAACGATAGATACTTTCATACTTACTAACTGGAAATTTGATAATATTCAGAGATCGAATATTAAACTCCGCTCCAAGGTTTAATCTCTTTTGGTCTTGCTCACTACGATAATGCTCCAGTATTCCACCATAAGCAAATCTGCTAAATACCGTGCCAACGGAAGGAACACTTCGATATTGGGTAGTAAGTAATGTAACATCATAGTTGTGCGGTATCGTATGTGGTTCAACAAAAGAGTCTAAGTGTACCATAGTGTATATGTTTTCGTTTTTCCATAAATCTACAGATGTAATCGGCTCAATCTGGAAGGGGTCACCCGCTATTATGAATTTTCGGGGAGTCTTTTTATAGAGCGGATAAACAATATTGACAAGCGGAATCATAGACGCCTCATCAATGATTATGTAATCCCATTTGACTCCGTTTAAGAAAATTCTCGTTCCTTGTGGCATAAAGAAGTCATACGGGAATCGTGCTATGGTACTAATTGTGACATTTTTCTCCAATGTTCGGATATCAAAAGTTTTGTCACGATAAACCGGACTCTGTTCAATGACTTCATCTCCAGTACCACCAAAACGAACTAACCACTCTTTATACGAATCATCCTCGTTCATTACATCCATAATTCTTCTGACTAACACATCAGCAGATTTATTTGTAGGGGTTAAAACTAAAACTTTTGGAGACTCATTTCCTTGCATCAACGGAATAAGAACATTTCGTGCAAGATGAGTCGTCTTTCCTGTTCCAGGAGGTCCAAAGACAAACTCAATGTTTTCACACAGATTTTCTTGCATATTAAAGCCATCGTCGTAACCCAGTTTATTAAACTCCTTACGTAATTCCTCCAACAAGAAAACAGGGCTCTTTGCATCAATTTGTGCCTCAGTTACCTTGGAAAAATCGATATCCTTGATATCCACATGAGATTTCAATTTTACTCTAAGTGTGTACGATTTTACATTAGCAACTTCGATAGCCAGTGTTTTGGTTTGGTCACCAAAGCGCAGTACCAACGGTATATCTGTCAAATCTTCCATAAACTGCGGAATGTATCGGTTAGGCTGTTTCAAAATAAGAGTACGCTGAGTACCAACTTCGTGTTCCACATGAGCAAAACTAATAGAAACCTCCTTGCTGTTAAGATTATTGGTGTTACTATTCAATGCTTCTAATTCCAGAAGCGCATTGAACCACCCATACGAATACCTACAAGAATCTAAAGCCCGCTGTTGTAACTCTTCCTGATACGCAATTCTGTCGATTGCTTTTGCCGTCTTCTCTTTCTCAAGTTCTGCCTTTCGGCTAAAGTCAACAGGAGAAGGAGTGAATTCATCAGCGTCTATATCCTCAAAATCATCCACGATTGCGTCATCATGTGCCGTAGGAACAGGCTCTGTTCGATTTAAAATATCCTTTGCCACGCGCGAAGTGGCTTGATTCAAAGGTTTTTTACGGCTTCCTTTTATTATTGGCTTTTTTGGAAACTCCGACTCTGTTTCATCCTCCTCATACCATTCATTAAAATCATTATCTTCAGCCGATGTTTTATCAAAGCTGTGAGAATATTGCTGCTGTGCCTCGCGGGTCTTCTTAATTGCAGCAAGTTCTTCCAAATCTTCTTTTGTAAATCCTTGCTGCATAACATAATCAGCTAATTCTACTTTTTCGCGTTGGCTTTCGGTAAGATTGCTATTGTCTTCCTCTTCCACAACAATCTCGTCTTCAATACCAAGGAAATCCAACAACCCATCTATGTTATCATCATCCAAATCATATTTTTCTGCCAAAGTATTACAAGAAAGCTGTCCCGGAGAAACAAATTCACCTTCTGTATTCATCAGCCAAGCGGCTGTCTTTAGAAGTGATGCATTAGCAGACTCATAACTTATACTTCTTCCCGAATAGTAAAAATAACTGCAAGTGCCTCGCAATAGATAGTTCAATCCGCCATAACCACACGTAGACAATGTTTTCAACAGTTGATTCCATAGGAGAACAGATTTCTCTACCGATTGATATTTCAAAATGTATTCTATGAGTTCCTTGCTTCCATCGATATAATTCTCTGTGTATTTACGAGTGGTAGTGGAATGAGGAGTTGGCAAATCATCTCTATTGTATGATTCACTCCAATCAAGCACACGAGAATATACGCATACCGATTCCTTAACGCCTAATTCGAATAAGAAAGAACGTAATTGTTTCTCGTGAGAAGTACCAACTAAGCTAAGATACTCTTCATAAGCAACAAATCTGGTCGTAGGTTTTGTTTCAAAATATGTGCAAAGCTCGTCAGATGGCATATAAAGAGTCGAAGCCTTTCCGCGGTATACATTTGGGTCAACTTGTGTGTTGTAATTAACAAATTCACAATCCCGAATTTCATCAATGAAATCATCAATTTCTTCTTGTGGACATTGACGGTAATAATTGAAGAAAAGTCTAAAATGAGTATCCGTATCAATTTCACCATCGTTTTTATACATTGGAATGATAACATTAAAAATTTCATCTCGAATAGACGGGTGTGTAATGCCAATCTTTTCGATTAATTCTAACGCATCTTCATTCTTCAATAAATCTTCACGAATGGTCCTACAATTTGGAATATCATCACTAGGCAGAAAAAGAACTAAGTGTTCACTATCCTCTTTAAATGCTGCGGTCGCCTTTGAGTTTTGGTCAAGGAATATTGGTGCATATTTTGCTAACTCAGTACGAGTGGATGTTTCAGAAAGCCATTTATACAGAGTAAACAACCACTCTACAGGTTGTTTTTCCGTAAATTGAGCGGTAATTCCCTCAATATCCTTTGTCCTACTGTAATATCCTGTGTATCGACCACGAATCAAATGTTGCTCACTTAATCCTGTGTTTGTGATTTCATTTATGTAGGCAAATAATTCTTTGTTATTACGCTGAACCTCATCACGTCCTAGTGAAACAAATGCCCAATGCGCATGAGGGTTAGAACAAATCTCCGCTAATTGTGAATCAGAGAATAGTTCCGCCAGGTAAGGAACAGCAGCCCAATAACCGTTCTGTGTCGTTGTGAAGCCGGTACGTGTGGGAATTATTCTTTCGTTTTCAAAAATATGCTTAATTTCCGTATAGAAAGGTAAAAAGGAAATCCGGCTAGTATCATCTATATCACAGAAATCATCTTCATCCACAGGAATAATAGAAAAAATATCATCGCCAATTATTCTTGTAGAGCTACTTTCGCCAATATCTCTTAAGTGTAGTATTGCTGAACCCGTCATCTCTGCAAGAAGTTTTACCAATCGATTATTATGTGGAATGCCTGCACGAATTCCTTCACGGCTATCTGTAAGCAAAAACGGAGCGTGAATTAAGAAATTCAATCCTGTCGCCTCTTTTGTAGGGAAATAGCAGAAAGCGGGCTCATTTGCAGGTATTAAATGATTATCTTTGTCAATAAAAAATCCAACTGAGTATTTTAATCCGTTGTCGTATCGAGTGAATAGCCAAAGATATTTGTCAATGATATCGTTATCACAACTCTGCATCAAACATATTTTCTCTGCGGTTGTTTCGTCCGCATATTCGATTGTTTGAACTATGTTCTTTCCGTATAAACCGATCGTATCTCCAATTTCAAATGAAATATTACAAAGGTGACTCAAGAACAATATTGGGCATGACAATGATTTGAGTTTTCCGGCAATGTCAGTATAACATTCCTGCGGAGTTTTTTCTTTGTGATTAAATGGGAACACAAACAGAGTTTCATCATTTTTACGACCTGGAAAGTCCTCGTCAACCATAGTTGGAACAATGTATCTATCGATTCTGAACTTAAAATCAGTATCATAAATATATGGTGTAGATGTATATTGAAAAACAGCTTTGAATCCAACTCCAAATTTACCAATTTTATTTTCTTTCGAAGGTTTATTTGAGTTTGCAGCAGAAGTGATGGCATTTATATCACCCAGCTTGCCGTTGACCGTATCTTCTTCCTCCGTATCTGGATTACTGATGGAAAAATGATTAGTACCATTATGTATAAAAATCAACCTCGTAGGTTCCAAAATAAAACGTGCTGACTTTGCTCCTGCATCATCCGCATTTTGAATCAACTCATATATAAAATGTGCCTGGTCAGAATACTTATCTGTCACACTACGCCAAATTCCTCTCATAGAAGGCTTTTCGAGAGTGTCTGCCGTATCAGTTCTATCTTTGTGCAGAGAATTAAAATAGTCCATCCATATTTTGTCCGCCATTTTTAATATACCTCCATTATAATTGCACAGCATCTCATATTTAATAGATTACACATTTTTCTTCACATAGGTCAGTTCAATATCATATCCCAAAGCCTCAAGCATCTGCACAAAGGTCTTATTCACAACACCGTCCTGCTTTTTGATGATGCGGTTGACATACTGGCCTGTCGTTCCGATGGTTTCCGCAAGCTGTGCTTGGGTGGTCCCGTTCTCTATACATTTGACTTTTACATCTACTTCAATATTGTTCTTAATCATATATTTGCCGCTCCTGCTCGTAACCCTTGTTAGTTCTAACACAAATCAGATAATTTATTATACTACAGAACCCAACAAATTACAATGTTCGCAGATGAATCAACAATGAATTTTTTGTAACAAAAACACCCCGCCGAAGCGAGGTGCCAATAATCTGAACTGTATTTACCTGTGGATATCCACGCTTGTGCCGGATTTGAATTCCACGATAACTTTCTCATCATAGACCGTGATTTTCTCAATCAGCCTGCGAACCAACTGCTCATCGTATTCAGTGATGTCCTGCGTCTGCTCTGCGAGAAACTGCTGCATTTCACTGATTCGCTGTTTCATGCCTTCACGCTCTGCCCCCTCCACCTGGGCATTCTGCTTTGCCTCACGAAGACTATAAATCTCATCTACAAGGCTGTCATAGTTTCCTTTGGCATTTGCCACATTCAGCAGTTCTTTCTGCAATTCTTCCAGCCTTGCGTCAATCTCGTCAAGGGTAATACCATCTTTTCCCGTAAGCACCGCCTCTACATTTCGCTGCAGGATATCGTACATAGTATCCTTTTGGCCAAGTGCCATGTTAATGGCTCGAACCACAAGGTTTTGTAATTCTGATTCATGGATAGCATCGGCATTGCAGGCTCCCGGACCATGTTCCACCCTGGTGCAGCAGCGCCACACGATAGATCGCTTTCCTCGGTTATTCCATACAACCCTGCGGTAGATGTCCCCGCATTTGGAACAGTACACGATGCTGGACAAGGCGTACTTGCTGCTATAAACACGTTTCTTTCTGTTCTGACCGCTGTGGAGATTGGCTCGTCTCACCATCTCTTCCTGCACCTGCATATAAAGTTCACGGGGAATAATGGCTTCGTGGCTGTTTTCTACATAATACTGTGGCACCAAGCCATTATATTATTGGGAACACGCTTCTTTTCCAAGAAATCCACCGTGTAGGTCTTCTGAAGAAGGGCATCTCCGATGTATTTTTCGTTTTTGAGGATTTTCTGCAGGGTTTCTGCTCGCCATTTCTTTTTCCCGGCACCCGTCAAAATACCATCCGCTTCTAAACCTCTGCCAATCTGCTGCAAACTTGCCCCATCAAGGTACTCTCTGTATATTCGTTTGACCACCTCCGCTTCATCAGGTTCGATAATCAACTGTCCCTTTTCATCTTTGGTATATCCAAGAAAACGGTTGTGGTTCACAGTAATCTGTCCCTGCTGATAACGGTACTGAAATCCCAACTTTACATTCTGTGATAAGGACTGGCTTTCCTGCTGTGCAAGACTCGCCATAATGGTAAGCAGTACCTCTCCCTTGGCATCCATCGTATTGATGTTTTCCTTCTCAAAATAAACGAGAATATTCTTTTCCTTAAGCTGTCTGATATATTTAAGGCAGTCTAAAGTATTTCTCGCAAATCGACTTATGGACTTGGTAACAATCATATCGATTTTGCCCGCCATAGCCTCATCAATCATGCGGTTGAACTCTTCTCGTTTTTTGGTATTGGTTCCGGATATTCCGTCATCAGCGAATATTCCGGCAAACTCCCATTTCGGATTCTTGCGAATATAATCCGTGTAATGCTCTACCTGTGCCTCATAACTGGTAGCCTGCTCATCACTATCGGTGGATACTCGGCAGTAGGCTGCTACACGGAGTTTCGGTATTTCAGATTCTTTTGCAGTGTTACCAACACGCCTACGTGCCGGAATCACCGTTATGTTTTTAACTGTTTCCATTAGAATTCATCTCACTTTCTATCAGACTATAGGCGTATTCAGCCTGCTCGTAAGGGTCATAGAAAACCTTTGTCTGTCGACCCATTGTAAAACACAGGGGAACGGCATGCATTTCTTTGCCCTTCAGTTCTCTGACCCTGCCAAGTTGACTGGCTTTGGATTGTCTTTCTTCCTCGGCTTTGTCGAACAGTTCCTGATCAATAATGGCGGGGTAATAATCATCCCCAAGATAACGGGTATTTCGAAGCATCCTTCCGGCACTGCCGTGAAAAATCTTTAGCCCCACATTTTCTGCAGCAACCTTTAGTGCCTTACCGGAAATGTACTCTTCAAAAAAGCTTCTGACCTATTCCGCCTGTACCTCATCGACAACAGCCTTTCCGTCTACAATGCGATATCCATATGGGGTATGTGCTGCCATTTAGTTCACCAACCTTTCCGTTAGATTCAATCCGCATTTTAGGTGGAACACAATCTTTGTCCTGGACTCCACCGTGATGCTTTCCACATAGGCAAGGAAGGTTTCATCCTCGAATGCCGTCAGCATCACGCCCTTGGTTGTAAAAGCCATCAATTTTTGCAGTTCCTTAATTCGTGTCTTATCACCGCCAACGAAATTAACTAACTTTTCTTTTTCTATAACAAGAGCGGCATTTTCTTTATTGAATACAGTAGGTTCTAATACCCCTGTTGCCATTAGGCTTGTAAGAATCCGTTTCCTGTCGGTGTTTCCTTCAATGCAGATATCTAATTCCTGAATACGAAGCAATCGGTCTTTGTCATCCATCCCGCGCAGTGTTCGCAGCAGCGGCTTCAATATCACTTGGTGACTGTAGGTCAGCTTATTCATCATGGTCAGAAAAGCCAGCTTAATGCTCTCATCAGAAATGTAGAGCATGGAGCATTCTTTTTTGTTTTCCAGGTGCTTTCCGCAAGTCCAAGCCACATAATTGCCGCTTGGCTTATAATGCTGCCTGCGCTTAAAAGTAGTACCGCATTCACCACATTTAATTTTGCCGGAGAAACAGTAACGGTTCTGATATCGGTATGTATCTGTGCCGTTGCCTTTCTCCATTGCTCTCTGGTCAAGCACTGCACGTACCTTTTCAAAATCCTCATGGCTGATAATCGGCTCATGATGGTTCTCGCAAAGGAAACGATCACGCTCACCATAATTGATGTGACGGTTAAAACTGCTGTCACTGTAGGTCTTTTGAAAAATCACATCACCTGTGTACTTTTCGTTGTTAAGAATGGCGTTCACTGTGCCCGCACTCCATTTACCGCTCCTTTTTGTCTTGATGCCACGGGCATTCAATTCCCTGGCTATCGCATGAGTGCCTTTACCTGCAAGGCAGGCTGCAAAAATCTCTTTAACAATCTCTGCCTGCTCCGGCACAATAACCATCGTACCGTTATCGTTTTCATATCCGTATGGTGGATAGGAAATGATAAAGGTCCCGTTCTGAAAGCGTTTCTGCACCGACCATTTGCTGTTTTCGGAAATGGATACCGACTCGCTTTCTGCCAGACTGCTCAAAATGGAAAGCATCAGTTCACTCTCCATTGAACCCGTGTTAATATTCTCTTTTTCAAAGAAAATGGAAATGCCCAGATCTGTCAGTTTTCGTACCATCTCCAGGCAATCCGTAGTGTTACGGGCAAATCGGCTGATGGACTTGGTAATAATAAATTCAATCTTACCGGCCTCACAGTCAGCAATCATGGAAAGAAGTCCGGCACGAACATCCTTTTTGGTACCCGTGATACCCTCATCATAATAAAGGCCTACATACTCCCATTCGTCATTGGCACGGATGTAGCTTTCGTAATGTGCCTTTTGTACCTCAAGACTGATAAGCTGTTCATCACTGGCTGTGGATACACGGCAGTATGCGGCAACCTTTAGCTTTTTCTTTTGAACCAGGGTTTTGTTTCCCTCGATTTTCGTTATCTTTTTCATCAACTCACCTCGCTTCTTGGGCAGTGACATATTCCCGTACTATCGCAGAAATATCAAGTCATTTAGCCTATAATCTCCGCCAGAAACGGTGAAAAAGTTTTGCGGTTTACAGCCGATATTTTGTGGAATTCATCCACAGAAATCATGCCGAACATAAACATGGTTTCCAACACTTTCTGTGCCCTGTAATAGTCAAAATCTCGCTGCAATTCTTCCTGTGTAATCTCATGTGCCACGGCATTCGGTATCTTAAAGTTTTCTATTCTTTGCACTTCCATTTCGATTCCTCCAATCTTTAAAACAATGGAAATGTTCCCTCTGCCTATATGCGAAAAGACAGGATAAATCGAACCCCCTTGAAGGCAAAAAAATAATGCCTGCCCACACTCCGAAGAATGCAGGCAGACACAATGCTCTGTTCCTAATGTTATTTTAAGAGTTCATTTATTTTTTTCTGTACTGCTTTCCAGTCATATCCTTCAGCAGACAGTTTTTTCTTTCGTTCTTCACCGTTACCCCATTTACCGTCAATGACTTCTTTTGCAATTTCGTCTACTGACTTCTTTTTGTCATATCCGTTAAAACCGCCGTTTTTGATAACAGATGGATAGTTCTTGTAGCAGTAATTCATATCGCAGTTTTCACCGATTCCGTTCACCTTTCCTTTTGAAGAATACTGCCACATACCGTAATCACCATTATATCTGCACCTGCTGTTATATTCTGCAACCCAAAGTGCATATTTTTTTGCAGTGCTTTCCGAAATAAATCTCTCTAACGGTGAGCGTGAAATATAAAGTCCGGCAAAATACCCGTTTTTCTCAAGTTCACCGCAGAAGGTATTTACAATGCTGTCACAAAAAGTTCTGCCTTTTGAAAACTGTTTCTGCTCCTCCAAATCAAAATACACAGGGTATTCAAATTGCTTCCCTTTTATGACGGACAGACAGGCTTTTGCTTCTTCCCTTGCCTCATCAACCGACATCGCATAAGAATACCAATACGCACCAACATCAAATCCTGCCACTTTTGCCTTACGATAGTTCTCCTCAAAGCACTTATCCTTCTGTGACGTCAAATTTCCATACCCCGCACGGATAATTACAAAACTGATACCGCTGTCTTTTACTTTTTGAAAGTTAATATTCCCTTGCCATTTGGAAACGTCAATACCTTTTATCATTTTCTCTCCTCACTTTCTGCCCTGTTATGAATCTGTTCCAACACTGCTTTTATGTTTTCCGGCACAGGCAGACCGAGATGTGCGGCATTTTCCAGAAGGCTCACACCTTCATTGGAAATATAGAAGAAAATCACCGCTGTCCTCAAAACACTGCCTGTCCCAATGATGTCTGCATCCAGTATATTTGCGATGCCTACCAACATAAAAATCAGCACTTTGCGGCAGATACCACGGAAACCGACCTCACTGGAAAGCGTTTTATCGTTTACTGCACACATAACGCCTGTAATGTAGTCCATTGCCGTAAATGCAAGCAAGGTGTAAAGCAGACCGTCACAGCCGCCTAAAAAATATCCAAGCCATCCTCCCAATGCAGATAATATCAGCTGAATTACATTCCAAAAATCCTTCATTTTCATTCCCTCCAATAAAAAAAGACGTCACTCCGTCTTATATCCGTTTAAGTCATATCCTCGTTCTTCAAGCAATGCCTTTACTGCAGAAAACTGTGTTTTTGGCACAAGCCTTACGGCTTTATTCTTTTCATTACAGGTTCTTCTTTGGTTAATTACAAGCTGAAAATACATCTCTGTCATTTTTCATTTCCTCCAATCATAGTTTCATAAAAGTCAGCCAAAGATTCCATCAAAGTTAAATTGCTCTGCTCCTGCTGTTCATACATATCCGCCTGCATTTCCATAATGGCAAGTTCTGCGTCATTTGGCTGATACACTGCAGGTTCTTCCTTTGGTTTTGGAACAGTGAAACAGCCGTCTGTCACAGAATATTCCACACCATTATAAAAGTAAGTTTTACACTCCGTATAAAGCAGATATTCGCCTTTCTCCAAGTCAAAGTGTTTCACTGCAAATTTTTCTTTTTCTATCGGCTCGGCAACAACTGCCGAACCGTAATGAATCCAGTCCGTCATTTCTTTAGCCTTATACCAGATTTCCGTTTCATTTCTTACTTCAAACATCAAATCACCTTCCTTGGTATGTAACAGTTACGGAATGAATGTAATAGCTTTTTGAACCCGAATAATACTCCACAAGCTGTACTTGTTCACCGGCAGTGCAGTACATACTGAAGGTTTTGGATACAGTGGCAGATGTACTTGTCTGAATTGTGCCGATACACGGCATAAGGTAAAACAGCGTACTGCCTCGGTCTGAAATATACTCACCCCAAGATACAGAAGATGAATCGGTTTTGCTTACATAACTGGCACTGTTTACCGATGAGGCATCATAAGACGCATTTTGGTCAATGGTTCTTCCGCCTACATAACTGTAGTTATTGCTTGTAGCATTATAGCAATAGGACGCTGTTGCGGTGATGATTTTTCTTACCTCAATATTTGAGGAATAGCTTTGTGCATTTGATGTCACTGTTACCTTATAAACACCGCTGACAGGAGCGACAAACTTTGCGATACAGATATATCTGTCAGAATAAGTAGCTGATGTTATCGAACCCGAGTAAACGGTTATTCCCGTACCTGTCTGGCTTGCCTGTCTTTGGGAAATGAGATAACTAAGTTTTTGGCTCAATATTCCTGTACTGCTGGCAGTATTGTTTGTAACGGTATATGAGCGAATATTGTCAAGGTATCCTGCTCTTGCCGCTGTCCAAGAGGAAAGCAGTGCATTCAGCTTACTCATAACCGTTCCTGCCGTAGCACTTCCTCGCTCACATTGAGGCTTTGCAGGAGGATGGACATTGCCATGTCCATCTCCACCGCCTGCTTGTAGAGCAGCGACGCGATGCGATCCTCGAAGAGCTTCAGCCGACTGTCGATGGCGGATTGCACCGCACGGGGCAGCGTGGTGCTTTCGCCTGCGGCGAGCATATCCGCGTAGCAGTTCACCGCCTTTTCGATGAACTCATTTTTGCTGCGGCAGTTATCTTCCTGATACCACCGCTCTATTTTTTGCTTGGTCTCCGGCTCTGGCCGGTAGGTCAAGCGATCCTTGTTATCGCTCATAAAATGCCTTCTTTCTTACTAAGACGCCGTCGAAAAGCCTGTATTCATCGGCCTTTCACGGACGTTAGACGCCAATCGTACAAAAAATCTTCCGAATAGACGCCACAACCGCCTGCGTTGAAACCCCCGTCAACTGCCCGCACTGCGGGCAGAAGTGACCGGGCGGAGCGTCGGTTCCGACGCCAACCCTTTATCCTGCTATAAATAAGATGTGTTGAATCTCTCAATAATTATCCATTTTCCTTGCGCATTTACCGTATGCTATCCTCGTCCAACGGTGACGATGATATAATTTCCTCATGCAGACAGAGGTTCCCTGCTTTATCCCTGCGGCACCGTCCGCTTTACAGCAGTATGGGACCTCTCCCTTATGGGATTTCATGAATGAGCCGGATGCGGGAGTGATCTTTCCGCAGATTTCTATGCAGGATATGACTCATAAGGACATGAGGAACTGTCTGTACATCAATAGGAAAGGCAGGTGCCAACACTATGTTCATTGTCGGAATCGACATTGCCAAACGGAGTCACGAAGCCATCATCATCGCTGAGGATGGCCAGGTTGTCCGCAAGGCATTCAGCTTCCGGAATAACTGTACCGGCTACAATCTGTTACTGGAACAGGTACGGAGACTGACCCTTGTAAAGAGCCAGATCGTATTCGCCATGGAATCCACCGCCCACTATTGGCTGGCACTCTACGCCAGACTTTTGAAAGACGGATACGCAGTCATGGTTCTGAATCCTATCCAATCCCATTCCCTGCGGGAGCTTTACATCCGCAAGGCCAAAACCGACGCCAGAGACTCACTCATCATTGCGGACCTTGTCCGCTTTGGCCGCTGCAAAGCCAGCAACGTGCCTCAGGACAAAATCCTGGCTC
>ERZ834798.1391-NODE-1391-length-21957-cov-10.080267_pt1 | contig 21957 bp, 19 predicted proteins | sample MGYA00519689_ERZ834798 | MGnify/ENA primary metagenome ERZ834798 (study PRJEB31850, sample SAMEA3708761) | human gut metagenome | biome: human gut; feature: human-associated habitat; material: faeces | place: China | collected 2014 ...
CGGCAACAATGGGCGCGCCGCCCGTGCCGGTGCCGCCGCCCATGCCGGCGGTGATGAAGACCATATCGGTGTCCTCGAGCGCCTTGGCGATCTGGTTGCGGCTCTCCTCGGCGCTCTTGCGGCCGACCTCGGGGTCGGAGCCCGCGCCCTGACCGTGCGTCAGCTTTTCGCCGATCTGGATTTTATAAGTGGCGGCAGACACGTTGAGCGCCTGCTTATCTGTATTCACTGCGACAAAGTCGACGCCGCGCGCACCGGTGCGCACCATGCGGTTGACCACGTTGTTGCCGCCGCCGCCAACGCCGATGACCTTGATCTTAACTACGTTTTCAGGACCGGTCTCCAATCCGAATGCCATGTCGGTTCCTCCTGCAATCTGTTGTATGGGCAAGGCACTTGCCGCTGCAAGCGCCACAATATCAGGTATTTGCTATCTTAATCATTGTATTACGGTTTTCCCGCGGGGTCAATAGCAATCGGCCATTTCGGGGAAACTTTTTTACGTCAACTTCCGCCTTTATTCCGGGATGAAGTCAGCCCTGCCGTCGTTCATCAGGTTGATCGTGCCGGTCTGATTGGCTTCAAGCTGCTCCACCACCGTGCGCACATTCCCGAGCTTGTAGGCAATGTCCGCATCCCAGGGCATTTTGACCGTAAAGCGGTCCAAATAGGTAAAGGTGATGGCCGTGCCGTCGCTCAGGTCGATCTCGCCGATCATGGAGAGAAGCTGCTTATCCTCCGCCGTGCGCAGCAGCGTGAGCAGGCGCTCGAATTTATACGAATCCTCGTCCGCAAACGCCGCCATCGCGCCGACCGCGGGCTCGACGAGCGTGCAGCCGGTCACGCGCGCGCAGCCCTCGGGGATCTGCGCCGCGCGCTCCAGAATTTTGCCTTCGCCGCTCATGAGCCATGTGCCGTTTTCGCCCGTCAGCGCAGCGGAGGCCGTGCACTCCGTCACGGTCAGAATGAGCGCGTCGGGGTATTTGCGGTTGATGACAACGGTCTCCACATACGGAAGCGTGTCGAAAATGGATTGTTTGACCTTATATTTGTTCAGCAGCACAAGGTTCTGCTCCTTCTGCACGCCCGCAGCCTCGATGATCTGCTCCTCGGTATAGCGCTCGTTGCCCTCCACCACGATCATATCGATGCGGAAGAACATCGTCAGCGCGCCGAGAAATGCGGCGATCACGACCGCGAGGCACAAAAGTCTCAGCGGGAAAGAGGCTCTTCCCCGCCTGCGCCGTCTGTTTCTTCGCTTTGACGCCATAGTTTTCCTGCCTTTTTTCTTCGTTTGCTTATGTACCCGTCTCCCGCCGCACATGCGCGCCCAGCACGCCAAGGTCGCGCTCGATGCTCTCATAGCCGCGGTCGATGTGCTCGATGCGCGAAATGCGCGTGAGTCCGTCGGCCTGCAGGCCCGCAATCACAAGCGCCGCGCCCGCGCGAAGGTCGGTACACTTGACGCGCGCGCCGTGCAGGTGCTCGCGTCCCGTGACGACGGCCACGCGCCCCGCGACGCGCACCTCCGCGCCCATGCGCGCCAGCTCGTCGACATGGCGGTAACGGTTTTCAAAAATATTCTCTACAAAAACGGTGCTGCCCGCGCTTTTCAAAAGCGCCGCCATCAGCACCGGCTGCGCGTCCGTCGGAAAGCCCGGATAGGGCGCCGTGCGCACAGGGCGGATGGATCTGAGACTGCCATCACTTTGAAGGAAAACATCGTCCTCCCCGCTTTTGACCGTGCAGCCCGCCTCGCTCAGCGCGCCGGACACAGTCGAAAGCGGCCGCGGGTCGACGCCGCGAAGGCGCACCTCTCCCCCACAGCAGGCCGCGGCGCAGAGATACGTCGCGCCCACGATGCGGTCGGCGATGATGCGGTATTTCCCGCCGTGCAGCGCGCGCTTTCCCTCGACTGTGATGATCGAGCCGCCCGCGCCGCGGACGTTGCCGCCCATCGCGTTGATAAAGTTCTGTAAATCGACGATCTCCGGCTCGCGCGCGGCGTTGTAGATCGTCGTCACGCCGTCTGCGCCGCAGGCGCAGAGGAGCGCGTTTTCCGTCGCGCCCACGCTCGGCATGGGTAAGTACACATCGCTCCCGAGAAGCGTTCCGCCGCGGCACCTGAGCTCGCCGCCCGTCTCCCTGATCTCTGCCCCCAAGGCGCTCAGGGCGCTTAAGTGCAGGTCAATGGGACGCGGCCCCAGCTCGCAGCCGCCGGGATAACAGATCGTCGCTTCCTTGCAGCGCGCCAGAATCGCGCCGAGAAAGATGACCGACGAGCGCATCTCTCGCATCAGTGCGTCGGGCACGACCGCGCGGTCCATGCGCGCTGTGTCGACCACGAGCGCACTGTCCTCCCAGTGCGTGCAGCAGCCCAAGTGCCGCAGAATGGCAACGGACGCATCCACGTCCCGCAGCTTCGGGCAATTTTCGATCACGCAGGTGTCCGCGCACAAAAGCGTCGCTGCCAAAATCGGCAGCACACTGTTTTTTGAGCCTTGTATCGTGAGTTCTCCGTACAGGCGCTCCCCGCCCTCTACCAACAGCTCACACATCATGTTCCCTCCCGCAAGCACATTACTTTTCCATCGTATGGCTTTTGCGGAAAATGGGTGACTGCCGGTTTTCGCAGGGCAATAGTTGGGCATTTTCAGTATAGCTATTTTGCCGCGGCGCGTCAACTTCTTTTTGCCTTGCTTTCCCGCCCGCTTTGTGGCAAAATGAGACTACTGGCATTTCTCCCCGAAAGGAGTTTTTCGATGAAAAAACCGCTGAAAATTGCGCTCTCTGTTCTGTTGGCGCTTGTTTTGATCGTGCTGGCTTACGTCATCTATGTCTTTGCCGCGTACTACCGCGTGGAGGACTGGCAGACGCTCAGCGTGGTGCACTGCGACGCCGCCTCTGCCGCACCGATGGAGGGCGCGCCGCAGACCGGCGTCACCTACCGCGTTTCGTCGGCCAACGTGGGCTTCGGCGCGTACAGCGACGATTACAGCTTCTTCATGGACGGCGGCAAGGAGAGCCGCGCCCGCAGCAGGCAGGCTGTCGACGAGAATATGCGCGGCGAGGTCTCGCTCGTCAAAGGCCTTTCGCCCGACTTCGCCCTCTTTCAGGAGGTCGACATCAACGGCACGCGCAGCTGGCACATCGCAGAGGACGCTTATCTCAGTGATGTGATGGAAAACAGCGAATTCAACGAGGTCTTCGCGCAGAATTATGACAGTCCCTACCTCTTCTATCCTCTTATTAACCCCCACGGCGCAAACCAGTCCGGTATCGTGACGCTCTCGCGCCATCCGATCTCGTCCGCCGTGCGCCGCTCGCTGCCGATCGAGACGAGCGTTATGAAGCTCGTCGACCTGGACCGCTGCTACTCCGTCAGCCGCGTCCCGATGGAAAACGGCAGGGAGCTGGTGCTCTATAACCTGCATCTTTCGGCCTACACGTCCGACGGCACCATCGCGACCGAGCAGCTTGAAATGCTCTGCGCCGATATGCTGGCGGAATATGAAAACGGCAACTACTGCGTCGCGGGCGGCGACTTCAACAAGGACCTGCTTGGCAATTCTGCCAAGATCTTCGGCGTTGCGGGCGGCGAGAACGACACCTGGGCGCAGCCCATCCCCGAGGGGACGATCCCCGACGGGCTCTCCCTCGTCGTGCCGTTTGACGTCGACCATCCCGTCGCCACCTGCCGCACGGCCAACGAACCCTACAACGAGGAGACGACCTTCCGCGTGACGGTCGACGGCTTCCTCGTCTCCGACAACGTCGAAGCCGTCTCCGCCGATGTCGTCGACGCAGGCTACCGCTACTCCGACCACAATCCCATCTATATGGACTTCATTTTGAAGGCGGAATAAATCGCAAAAACACGCAAAAAGGAAGCGAGCCATGCTCGCTTCCTTTTGTTTTCACTTGAGCAGCGTCATCACTGTGTCGTAGATGCGCTTGGTCGCGTCGGGGATGCCGAGCGCCGCCATGTTTTGAGACATCGTCTCCATCCGCTGCGGATCGTTCAGGATGCCCGCCGCGGCGGCGAAGAGCTTCTTGCCGTCAAGGCCCTCTTCCGGCAGCACGAGCGCCGCGCCGTGGTCGCCGAGCAGCGCCGCGTTCTTTTCCTGATGGTGATTCGTCACGTTGGGCGACGGCACCAGAATTGCCGGAACACCGAGCGCCGTCAGCTCGCTGAGCGTAGACGCGCCCGCGCGGCAGATAACGAGGTCGGCGGCGCGCATGACAGTCGCCATGTCGTAGATGTACTCGCGCACGTCGAGCGCGGGATGCTCGGTGATCTCCAGCCCGTCATCGTGCATCCACTGCTGCATCGGCTTCCAGCAGATCTCGCCGACGCCGTGGATATGGTAAAAGGGCTCCTTCGCGCTCTCAAGCGCCAGAAACTCCGCCATCGCGCGGTTCATCGCGTTCGACCCGAGGCTGCCCCAGAACGAGACGATGAGCTTGCGCCCGTCGTTCATGCCGAGTCTTTCCTTCGCCTGCTGCTTTGTTACCGTGAAAAAGTCGCCGCGCACAGGCGTACCGGTCACGACCACCTTTTCGGGGTGCTTGTAGTGCGCGCGGCAGTCCTCAAAGCCAACCATGATGCGGTCGCAGTGGGGCTCTAACTGCCGCGTCGTCAGGCCCGGCACAATGTTTGACTCGTGCACCGCCGTCGGGATGCCCGCCTTTGCGCCGTAGCGCACGAGCGGATAGCTCGCGTAGCCGCCGGTGCCGACGATTATGTCGGGGTGAAAATCGTGTAAGATGGCGTTCGCCTCACGCTCGGCGTGGGCGAGATTTTTGAGCGAGACAAGGTTGTGCTTGATCTCCGCAGGCCTGAACGAGCGGTGGAACGATGAAATGTTCACCGTACGGAACGGATAGTCCGTGTGCGCGATCAAATCGCGCTCCAGTCCGCGCTCCGCGCCGACAAATAAGATCTGCGTGCCCGCGTCCTTTTCCCGCATATAGCCCGCGAGCGCGAGCGCGGGGTTGACATGCCCCGCCGTGCCGCCGCAGGTAAAGATGACCTTCATAGCCGTTTTCTCCTTCCCGCGTCAGCGCATCTGGCGCGAAACGCTCAGTACGATGCCGACCTCGGCCAGCTGCACGGCAAGCGCCGTGCCGCCGTAGCTGAAAAACGGCAGCGAAATACCCGTGTTCGGGATCAGATTCGTCACGACCGCGATGTTCAGGAATACCTGCAAGGCGATCTGCGTCGTCACGCCGACGGCAAGAAGGCTTCCGAAGCGGTCGCGCGCGTGCAGGGCGATCCAGTAGCCGCGGATGATGAGCAGCGCGAACATGACCATGATGATCGTCGCGCCGACAAGGCCGAGCTCCTCGCAGATGATGGCGAAAATAAAGTCGTTGTGCTCTTCGGGCAGGAACAGAAACTTCTGCCGGCTCTTGCCAAGGCCCAGTCCGAACAATCCGCCCGAACCGATGGAGAGCAAGCTCTGCCGGATCTGATAGCCCTTATCGCGCATCCACTCTTCGTTGAACGGGTCGAGCCAGATGTCGATTCGGCTCGAGTTATAGGTGATGATGCCGGTCGCAAAGGCGTAGATCACCAGCAGCACCAGCGCAAAGCCGAGACCGACCCAGTAGTTGCGGATGCCGCCGACATACATCATCACAGCACCGATGCCGAGCAGCAGCACCATACCGGAAAAGTGCGGCTCCTTCGCCATCAGCGCCGCAATCACGCCGAGGATGGCAACATAGGGCACGATGCCGTAGCGCAGCGTGGCCATTTTGTCTTTTTTCTTCGAAATGCTGTCGGCAAAATAGAGGATGATGCCGACTTTGGTGATCTCAGACGGCTGGAACTGGATGGGTCCGAGACGGATCCATCGCTGCGCGCCGTGCGTCAGTCGGCCCGTGCCGATGCCCGGGATCAGAACGAGCACCAGCAGGATGATGGAAAAGATCAGCAGCATCTTCGCCACCGCGCGATAGCGCTCGTAATTGATCTTGCCGACAATAAACATCGCCGTGATACCGAGGATCGCAAAAATGCCCTGACGGATGAGGTAGTACGCGGGGTTACCCTCTTCATAGTAGGCCGAGGGGAAACTGGCGGAAAACAGCATGATCAGGCCCACGCCCACGAGCGTAAGCACCAGCAGAAGATACGGAAGGTCCAGCGGTCCGCGGCCCGCTTCGCGCGCCGCCGCCTCGATGGCCTTCGCCCGCTCGCGCTGCTCCTGCCGCAGCAAGCGTTCTTCCTTGGTCATGCAGTCTTCCCCCTTTCATACTGATTGCAAACTCGCGCTCTGCGCGAGTTTGCCTCCATTTTGCAACCAAGCGTCGCAGACTTTCGCGCCCGCAGGCGCGAAATATTTTTAATCATTTTTCGCCGCGACCGGTGCGTGGCGAAAAATACTTCTCGCAGAGTGAGTGTCGAGCCGCCAAGGGCGGCGAGGCACAGAGCGCCGCGCATCCCCTCTCATTTTTGAGAAACGGCTTGCCGTTTCTCAAAAATGAAATCTGTTGAGTACTCCGAACAGCGCCGCCAGACAGCACAGCGCACTCACGCTGGTGAACACGGCGACGAGCTTTACTTCGCTCCAGCCGCAGAGCTCAAAGTGGTGGTGCAGCGGCGCCATCTTGAAAAGGCGCTTGCCGTGCGTCGCCTTGAAGTAGATGACCTGCAAAATGTCGGACAGCGTCTCGCAGATGTAGACAAAGCCGACGGGGATCAGCACAAGCGGCATATCGTAGGCAAAAGCCAGCGCCGCCACCGTGCCGCCGAGGAACAGCGAGCCTGTGTCGCCCATGAAGACCTTGGCGGGGTGGAAATTATAGATGAGGAAGCCGAGAATTCCCCCGACGAGCGCCGCAGCATAAATGCCGAGCTGCTCATAGCCCTGCCACCAGATGGCGAGCACGGTGAAAAACAGGCCGACCGGCACCGTCACGCTGCCGGCCAAGCCGTCGATGCCGTCCGTGATGTTGACGGCGTTGACCGTGCCGACGATGACAAACGCCGCGAACACCATGTACACCCACCAGCTCATGACGATCTGCGTGTTGAAAAACGGCACGTAGAGGTTCGGCGTCAGCATGCCCTCAAAGCGCATCAGGCAGAGGAACGCGACCGCCGCGGCGAGCTGGAGCAGGAACTTCTGGATGGCCGTGAGGCCGAGGTTCTGCTTGTGCTTCACCTTTTCAAAGTCGTCTAAAAAGCCGATGCCGCCGAAGATCAGCGCAAAAAAGAAGATGTAGAGGTGCTCAAAGTCCCCCGCCATCATGCCCTTCCAGCCGCAGATCAGGATAGAGACGAAGATGCCGAGGATGAACATTAAGCCGCCCATTGTCGGCGTGCCGGCCTTTCCGGCGTGCCAGGTGGGGCCGTCCTCGCGGATGCTCTGTCCGGCCTTGAGCTTTCTCAGCTCAGGGACCAGAAATTTTCCCGTGATCGCGGAGACCGCGAAGCTCAGTATGCAGGCAATGATGATCTTCATGTTCGTTTTCCTTCGCCGCGTCGGCGGCGTCCTTCCTTTGTACTTGCGCGAACCTCTCGCGCACGACCTCCCTCTCGTCGAGGTGGTATTTTATCGTTCCGATCTCCTGATAGGTCTCGTGCCCCTTGCCGCAGAGGACGACGACGTCGCGCGCTTTCGCCTCGCGCAGAGCAAAACCGATGGCCTCGCGCCGGTTTTCGATGACGGCAAACGGCGTTCTGCTCTCCAAAATGGCGGGGAGCACATCGCGCAGGATGGTGTAAGGGTCTTCGGTGCGGGGATTGTCGCTCGTGAGAACAACGAAGTCCGAGAGCGCCGCGGCGATGCGGCCCATGCGGGATCGCTTCGTCTTATCGCGGTCTCCCCCGCAGCCAAAGAGCGCGATGACGCGCCCGTCGGCAAAGCCGCAGACCGTAGAGAGAATATTTTTGAGCCCGTCGGGCGTGTGCGCATAGTCAATGATGACGGTGAACGGTGCATCAAGCGGTACGACCTCGCACCGCCCCTTAACGCCGACACATTCCGTCAGCGCTTTTGCCGCGTCGGAAAGCGGCACGCCGAGCGCCTGCACGGCGCAGAGCGCCGCGAGCGCGTTATAGAGCGAAAAGCCGCCGGGGATGCCGATCCTCGTCTCCTCGTGGTCGAAGTCGGTGCAGGCGGTAAAGCGCACACAGTCGTTTTCGTAGCGGGCACGCCAGCCGACAAGGTCATTCGTCATGCCCTGCCCGAATGTGATCCGCTCGCTCGTAAAGCGGGCGAGCAAGCGCTCCGTCCACGCATCGTCACCGTTGACGCAGGCGATGTCACACTGGTCGAAAAGCCTCGACTTCGCGTCGCAGTAGGCCTCCATCGTGCCGTGGTAGTCAAGATGATCCTGCGTCAGGTTCGTGAAAACACCGACGCGGAATCGGATTCCTTCTACCCTGCTCTGCATCAGCGCGTGGGACGAGACCTCCATCACGGCATAGGTGCAGCCCGCATCGACCATCTGGGCGAGCAGGCGCTGCACGGTCAGCGCGTCGGGCGTTGTGCGGTCGGTCGGGATGGTCTTGTCGCTGATCAAATTCTGATTCGTGCCGATCAGGCCGACCTTTGCGCCCTTCGTGCGCTCCAAAAGCTGTTTGATAAGATACGTCGTGGTCGTTTTGCCGTTTGTGCCGGTCACGCCGACCACGGTGAGTTTTCCCGCCGGAGTACCATACCATACTGCCGCGCAAAGCGCAAGCGCTTTGTGCGCATCCGGCACTAAGATATAGGGAATTTCCGTCTCCGGCGGATGCTCGCACACGGCGCAGGCCGCGCCGCGCGCTTTGGCTTCGGCGATAAACTCGCCGCCGTCCTCCTTCTCCCCCGGCAGGGCAAAGAAGAGGAATCCCTCTTCTACCTTGCGGGAATCGAGCGCAAGGCCTCTGACTATCAGGTCAGGCGGCGCATGCACCGTTTTGTCTTCTAATGCGGAAATAAGCTCAGATAACTGCGTTTGAAAAATTCCTTTCGGAATTGGGTCTTGCTGTCTTTAGTCGCGCACCGAGCTGTCGCTGAACTGGACGCGCACGACCGTACCGGCCTCGACCTCCGTGCCCGCGGCGATGCTCTGCGAGATGGCGCGCACCGTGGACGAGCTTGCGTTCGTCGCGCCGGAAACGCCCATGATGAGCCCCGCGTTCACGATCTTCTGGTTCGCGGTCGCGGCGCTGTCGCCCACGACGTTCGGGACGATGCACTTGTCAGTCGACTTCTCCGCGCCGAGGTAGAGGATGATCTCCGCGCTGTTCGGTACGATCGCGCCGCCTGCGGGCGTCTGGTCGGTGACGGTATCGCCGCTGCCGACGGTGCGGAAGCTGAAGCCGTTCGCGCTCAGGCGCTCGGCCGCCGCGTCCTTGCTGAGGCCGACGACGTTCGGCACAGTCTTATCCGCGCCGACGAGCTCTTCAGCGGTGTAGCTCGGCTCAATGCCGAGATACGGCAGGATCTCGCCCATGACGGAACTCGCCACGGGGGCGACCATGTTACCGCCGGAAACGTAGGTACCGGTCCACTTGCTCGGCTCGTCGAGCGTCAGGAGCATCATCACCTGCGGGTCATCCGCGGGGGCGAAGCACACGAACGAGACGATGACGCCGCCGCCGACCTTATCGGCCGTGCCGGTCTTGCCGCCGATGCGGTAGCCCGCGACCTGACCGTTCTTGCCCGTGCCGCTTGTGACCTCATACTCCATGATGTCGCGCACAAGCGCGGACGTCTCCCCGGAGACGACCTGACGGATGGGCGTGGAGTCGTGCTTGGAGACGACGTTGCCGTCCTGGTCGGTGATCTCTTCGACAAGATAGGGCGTATAGAGGTAGCCGCCGTTGACGCAGGCGCACTGCGCCGCCAGCAGCGCGATGGGCGTGACGTTGAAGTTCTGGCCGAAGGCGTAGCACGCCAGCGCCAGCGTCGAATATTTAATTTCGCTGTTGACGAAGCCGCTGGCCTCGCCCGTGGTGTCGACGCCGGTCTTCTCCGTCAGGCCAAAGTCCAGCATGTACTGGTAAAACTTGTCGTTGCCGATGCGAAGGCCGATGTTGATGAACGCGGGGTTGCAGGAGTTGGCGAACGCCTGCGTCAGGTTTTGCTGGCCGTGACCGGGCGCGCGCTTGGAGCAGTTGATGGTCTCGCCCTCGATCCTTACGCTGCCGCTGCAATAGAAGCCCGTGTTCAGGTCGACAACGTTTTCCTCAAGCGCCATCGCGAGCGTCAGTGTTTTGAACGTGGAGCCCGGCTCGTAGGTGTCGTTGATGGCCTTGCTGCGCCACTGCTTGTTGAGAAGGTCTCTCATGTTTTCGAGGACCTGCTCCTCCGTCATGCCGGAGGTCAGAAAGTCGTTGTAGACCGTGCCGGGGGAATTCAAGTCGTAGGTCGGCAGCGACGCCATCGCCAGCACCGCGCCGGTGTTGACGTCCATGACGATGCCCTCGGCGCCCTTGCCAGTGCCGAAGCGCGCCTCGAGCTCCTGCACACCTTTCTCAAGGTAATACTGGATGGTCGTGTCGAGCGTCGTGTGCAGGTCGCAGCCGTTTTCCGCGTCGAAATACTGGTCGTACTGGTAGAGCACGGAGCGGCCGTCGCGGTCGCGCGCGGTGACGACCATACCGTTCTCACCGGTCAGCTCGTCGTTGTACGCCGCCTCAAGGCCCATCGCACCGCCGTTTTCATTGGCAAAGCCGATGACCTGTGAGGCGAGCGTCCCCTTGGGATAGGTCCTCTTGCTCGTCGGACGAATGAAAACGCCCTTGAGGTCGTTCTCATTGATGAATTCGCGCACCTTGTCGGCGAGCTCATCGTCCGCCTTTTTCTTGAGCTCTTCGTACTGCGAGTTCGTTTTCTCCATCTTTTTGAGAATGTCAGCGGGGTCAAGGTCCAGAATTTCAGCAAGGCCGCCCGCGATCAGGTTTTGATCCTGATCGTTTTCGATGATCTCCTTCGGAGAGATGAAAATATCCTCCGCCGAGGCGGACATCGCGAGGATGGTGCCGTTTCGATCGTAGATCGTGCCGCGGCTCGCCTCCACCGTGGTGCGCAGCGTTTGCTGGCGCACAGCGACGGACTGGAGCTCGTCATGCTCGGTGATCTGCCAGTGATAGAGTTTGGTGAAGAGCAGCACAAACGTCAGCACGCCGAACGCGCCCAGAAGCAGCAGCGTTCTTGTCTGAATGATGCGGTTTGCGCGGCGCGCGGATTCGGGCCGTCTTTTCTGGTTCTGGGGGCGTGGTGCCACAGTCGTTCATCCTCCTTAAAAATGGAAAAGGAGTAAGGAAGCTCCTTACTCCTTATGTATAGCTTCGCTCATTTGAAATATTCCACCACTGCGCATACGCCGCTGCCAAGCGACGTGAGCACCCGCGACAAAACGTTCTGGCTCTTCTGCTGGTAGACGACCACGCTGTCGGGCTCCGACAGGTCGATGTAGTAGACCTGCGAGGCGCTGGGCTTGGCCATACCGGCCGCGGCCGCCGCCTCCTTGATGGTGGTGAGGTCAAAGGTTTTTTCGTAGCGCGTGAGCAGCGCGACATGCTCGTCCTCGAGCGCGGAGATCTCCTTCTGCACGGAGACGACCTGCGCGGAGATTTCCGTCAGCTGTGCGCGGCACATGATCATCAGCGCGACCATTGCGGCCAGCGCCATAAAGCCGCACAGCGTGCCGAGCGAGACCTTTTCGCGTTGACGGCGGACGGGCGCAGCCTTTTTCTGCACCTTCCGCTGCGGGGGACGCATGAATTCCTCGCGCTGACGCTCGTGCTCGCGCTCGTATTCACGCTCGCGGCGCAGCCTGCGCTGGCGCTCTTCGTAGGCGGGATCGTAAGCGAGATTGCCATTGACTCGTCCGCTGTAGCGGCGGTATTTCATGTTCTGCTCTCTGCGGCTGGCCATGGCGATCTCCTTTCTTTTGCGTATTTTCGGCTGTTGTCAGCACTTTTCCGCGACGCGCAGCTTGGCGCTGCGGGCACGGGGATTCTCTGCGAGTTCTTCTTCGCCCGAAACGATGGGCTTTCTTGTGATGAGCTTGACCTTTGGCTTTCGTCCGCACACGCACACCGGAAATTCCGGCGGGCAGATGCAACCCTGTGCAAGCTCCTGTAATTTCTTCTTGACGATGCGGTCTTCGAGCGAGTGGAACGTGATGACCGCGAGCCGTCCGCCCGGTTTCAGATTTTTCTCCGCCGCGTCGAGCATCGGCGGAAGCTCGCCCAGCTCGTCGTTCACGGCAATGCGGATGGCCTGAAAGCTGCGCTTGGCAGGGTGCTGCTTTTCGCGCAGCGCGCTCGCGGGCATGGCCGAACGGATGATATCGGCGAGCTCAAGCGTCGTTTCGATGGGCTTTTGCTCGCGGTGCTGGCAAATTCTCTTCGCGATGGCGGGCGCATAGCGCTCCTCGCCGTATTCAAAGAGGATGCGGCGCAGCTCTTCATAAGAATAGGTATTCACGACCTCGCGCGCGGTCAGTGCGGCGGATTCGTCCATGCGCATATCGAGCGGCGCGTCCTGCTTGTAGGAAAACCCGCGCTGCGCTTCGTCGAGCTGCGGGGAGGAAACGCCGAGGTCAAACAGCATCCCGTCCACGCCGTGGACGCCCAGCTCGTGCAGCACAGCGTCGAGCGCGCTGAAATTGCTGTGGACGAGCGTGACCTTGTCCAAATAATCGCCGAGGCGGCGGTTTGCCGCTTCGATCGCGGTCTCGTCACGGTCAAGCGCAATGAGACGGCCCGTCGTCAGGCGGCGCACGATCTCGAGCGAATGTCCGGCGCGGCCGAGCGTGCCGTCCACATAGATGCCGTCGGGCTTGATGGCGAGCGCGCCGAGGCACTCGTGCAACAGTACCGGTTTATGGCCGTAGTTCTCTTCCATATCAGAATCCCAGCTCTTCCATCACGGCGGCCAGATTCTCGGGATTGAGCTCCTCGGCCTCGATCTCTGCCCACTTCTCCGCATTCCAGATCTCGGCGCGGTTCGAAACGCCGATCACGACCACGTCTTTTTCAAGGTGGGCGTAGGCTCTGAGCTTCTGCGGCAGGACGATGCGTCCCTGCGCGTCGGGCTCGCACTTGGCGGCGTTGGCGAAGAGCGGGCGCATGGCCTTGGTCTTCGTGTAGGGCAGGCTTTCAAACTTTTCGGTGAAGCGCGCCCAGGAGGCGTCGGAATAGATGCTCAGGCAGGAGTCCATGCCCATGGTGACATAAAACGTGTCGCCGAGCTCCTCGCGCAGCTTCGCGGGGATAAAGAGCCGCCCCTTGGCGTCGATCGTGTGCTGATACTGACCCGTCACGGCGGCTGACCCCCTTTTTCTGTGCATTTTCGCATACAGAGGGCACGAAAGCGCGGCCTTTTCTTCATTTTGGAAAAAGCCGTGCCGCGTCCGATCTGATGCTTATGTGGGAAAGTAAGCCATTTTCATGGTATGATACACCACTTTCCCCCACCCTTGTTTTGAGTATACGAGATTCACATAAAAAATGCAAGCAGAAATTTCCCTGAGATTTCAAGCCTTTTATCGCTTTTTCCTGCAAAAATTCGGCCAGTGCACCGTATTTTTAAAACACATGTTCTACTTTGATTTTGGTCAAAAAAGGGCCGCCACAATATCTTGTGGCGGCCCTTTATGCTATGCCCAAATATAGATTATGTCTACCAATCATGTCGGTTTTTGTCACTTTTGACAAAATTTTATCCGTTCTGCGTCTGCTTTTCAGCTGACTGTGCCAGCTCCTCGCGGCGCTTCTGCATCTGCTCGGCAGAGGCGGCGCGGAAGCGCACGCGGGACTGCTTGACCTCCTCGAGCGCCATCTGGATGGCCTCCTCGGTGCGGCGCAGCGCATCCTCGGTGTACTCGTTGGCCACGCGGTACATTTCGCGCGAGCGGTCCTCGGCCTTTTTGATGATCTCGTGGCTCTTTTCGCGGGCGATACCGAGCACCTCGGTCTCGGAGACCTTGTTCTTCGCGTCCTGCTCGGCCTGCTGCATCATGCGCTCGACGTCGCGCTTGGCGGCCTTGACATAGTCCTCCTTTGCGCGGATGAGCTCCTGCGCGCGGGAAAGTTCCACCGGCAGCTGGGCGCGGATCTCGTCGAGCAGGTCGAGCGCCTCGTCGCGGTTCAAAATGCACTTGTCGCTCGTCAGCGGCGCGTTCTTCGCGCCGTCGATCATCTCGTAAAGCATATCCAAAAGATGCTGCACATCATTGTTCGCCATGGTCTTCTCTCCATCCTTTCACAAGCTCCGCCGCGCGCAGCGGCATATATTTTTCAAGGTCTTGTCCGTATTTGATCATCTCGCGCACCATCGTGGAGCTGATGTGCTGATACTTCGGTTCCGCGACCAGCAGCACCGTTTCGAGCGCGCCGTCCGACACATCGCGATAGATGAGCGAAAGCTGCTGCTCGGCGTCAAAATCCACGCTGTTGCGCACGCCGCGCACGAGAAACTGCGCGTTTTTGCGCAGCGCGTAGTCGGTCAGAAGTCCGCCGCCGAGCTCAGCTTCCACATTGGGGAACTCCTCGACGCTCGCGCGCATGAGCGCGAGCTTCTGCTCGTCGGTGAACATCGGGTGCGTCTTCGTCCCGTTCGGCACGATGGACACATACACGCGGTCAAAGAGCTTCGATGCGCGCGCGATAATGTCCTGATGTCCGATCGTCACAGGGTCAAACGAGCCGGGAAACACTGCGATTCTCATGCCTCTTCCTCCACCGCGCGGTGATAGATGCTCACCTTGATCTTGCCGTAGCGGTACTCGCGATACAGTCCGTACGGCGCGGGAAGCTCGGGAAGCGTCTGGTTCTGCGGACTTTCCGCGACCATTATACCATGGGGTGATAAAATGTCAAACTGCGCGATCTTTTCCATCGCCTGCTCCAAAAGTCCGCTTTCGTACGGCGGATCGAGGAAGATGATGTCGAACCTCCCGCTCTGCGTGCCGAGCGCGGCGAGCGAATCACCGCAGATGACCTGCGCGTTTTCTTCCAGATGGCACAGCGCGAGATTTTCGCGCACGAGCTTGACCGCGTCTGCACGCTTGTCAACAAAAAGCGCGCTTTTTGCCCCACGCGAGAGCGCCTCGATGCCGAGCTGCCCCGTGCCCGCAAAAAGATCGAGCACGCGCGCATCCTCCACGTCGAACTGGATACAATTAAAAATACTTTCCTTGACCTTGTCGGTCGTCGGGCGGGTCTCCATGCCCTTGAGCTCGCCCAGCCGCCGTCCGCGCGCCGAGCCTGTGATAACTCTCATGTTTATCCCTCCGCAGCGCCCAAAGCGGGCGCAATGAACTCGTTAGTTTCCATAATACGTGAATTTCCGTTTATTTTCAATAGAGTCCTTGACATTTTCCCGCATTTTACGCAAAATATTTTCTCTTGTTATTCTGCACCGCTTCGTATATAATGATATAGTCATATCATATCGACCAGGGAGAAAGGAGTATCTTCCATGATCAGGCTACAAACCGAAAAGGGCGAAGTCAGCATTTCCGACGCCGCCCTGTCTAATATCACCGGCGCCGCGGCCACGAGCTGCTTTGGCGTCAAGGGCATGGCCTACCGCTCGATGACCGACGGGCTCGTCCACCTGCTGCGCCGCGAGGCGATGAGCAAGGGCGTGCGCATCATTCCCCACGAAGAAGGGGACATTTCCATCGAGCTGCACATCGTTGTGGAGCACGGCGTGAACATCGCCGCCGTCTGCCGCTCCATCATCAATCAGGTGCGCTATATGGTCAGCGAAAACACCGGCGCAAGCATCCGCAGCATCGACGTTTGCGTCGACAGCATGAATATGTAAAAACCGAGGAGGACATCATCCTATGCACGATACCATCAATGGTGCCATGTTCAAGGAGATGCTGCTCTTCGGCACCGTCTCCATCGCACAGGCACAGCAAGCTATCAATGATTTGAATGTATTCCCCGTTCCCGACGGCGACACGGGCACGAACATGAGTCTTACCATCCAGACCGCGGCGCAGGAGCTCAAGAAGATCGAGCCCGCGACGGTCGATCAGGCCGCCTCTGTCACGGCGTCCGCGCTGCTGCGCGGCGCGCGCGGCAACTCCGGCGTCATTCTGTCGCTTCTCTTCCGCGGCATCTCCAAGGAGCTCAAGGGCTGCAAGGAGGCCGACGGCGCGGCGTTTGCCGCCGCGCTTCAGGAGGGTGTCGCCGCGGCGTATAACGCCGTGATGAAGCCCGCCGAGGGCACGATCCTGACCGTTTCGCGTCTCGCTGCCGAGCGCGCCGTGAACGCGGCCGAGGAGCACAACAGCGTCGAGTACGTCATCGAGCAGGCCATCGCCCAGGGCGAGATCACGCTCGCGCAGACGACTGACATGAACCCCGTTCTCAAAAAGGCCGGCGTCGTCGACGCGGGCGGCAAGGGCTTCCTGCTGATTCTCGGCGGTATGCTCAGCGCCCTGCGCGGCGAGGAGCGCCCCGAGCTCACCGAAGAGAATGCACAGGAGAAGGCCGATTTTGCCATGCTCAACGAAGAGGACATCACCTTCACGTTCGACACCGTGTTCATCGTCCGCAAGAGCGGACGCAGCATTGAGCCGTTCCGCCGCTTCCTCGACGGCATCGGCGATTCGCTCGTCATCGGCGAGGACGACGAGGCTTTCAAAGTCCACGTTCACACCGACATTCCGGGCGAGGCGCTGACCGAGGCGCAGAAGTACGGCACGCTCGAGCTCGCGAAAATCGAGAACATGCGCACGCAGGCCCAGCAGCTCGCCGCGGGCGGCAAGGCCCAGTCCACCGACGACCTTGAGGCCATCGAGCAGGAGCTCGAAGCCGCCGAGCACGAAAATGCCGGTGAAGCCGAGCCCGAAAAGGACTTTGGCTTCCTCGCGGTCTGCGCGGGTAAGGGCCTTGCGAACGTCTTCACCGACCTTGGCGCCGACGGCGTCATCAGCGGCGGACAAACTATGAATCCCTCGACCGAGAGCATCCTCAAGGAGATCAAAAAGGTCCCCGCGCACACCGTTTTCGTGCTGCCGAACAACAAGAACATCATCATGGCCGCACAGCAGTGCATCGGCCTGACGGAGAAGACCGTCGTGGTCATCCCAACCGCCTCCATCCCGCAGGGCGTGAGCGCGATGATGGCCGTCGATCCCGACATGAGCGACGCAGACGCCATCGCCAAGGCGATGACGGACGCCGCGCAGTGCGTCTCCACCGCGCAGATCACCTACGCCGCGCGCAATTCCGATTTTGACGGCTTCGACATCCACGAGGGCGATTATCTGGCACTTCTGGACGGCAAGCTGCTCGGCACCGACCGCGACGTCTCCGCGCTGCTCGACGGGCTCTCCGACGAGGCAGCGTCCCGCGAAGCGGAGTTCATCACCGTCTTCTACGGCGAGGATGTGAATGAAGAGGACGCGCGCAAGGCGTGCGACGCCTTCACCCGCAAGTGCCCGGATGCCGAGGTCAATCTGATCTGCGGCGGCCAGCCGGTCTATTACTATATCATCTCGATCGAATGACCCAAGCACAGCAAAGCGGAGCAGGATTTCTCCTGCTCCGCTTTTTTCTGCTCGTCAGACGTTCATCTTCCGCCCGAGGAGCTTCATCAAGAGCTCTGCGTGGCGGTATTCGTCTTCGCTCATCGCCGCAAACAGCTTGCTGAGGCACAGGTCCAGCGTCTCCTCTCCCGCGCGGGCGTAATTGTAGCCCGCACAGGCCTCCGCATGGTAGAGGCTGCGCAGCAGCGCGCAGAGGTCGCACGTATCCGGCTGCTCCACGCACACGCGCGGGCAGTATGCCTTGCCGGTGATTAAGTAGATCGCGGCAGCCAGATCGCGCGCGTGGCGCTTCTCGTCCTCGCTCAGCGCGCGGAAGGCTCGCGCCATCTCGCGCCGCGGCGTGCATGAGGAGAGATACGCGTACACCTGCGCGTCGCCAAGTTCCTCGCGCAGAAAGCCCTGCAGCACCTCGACCGATACGCTTGCCTCGCTGCCCATGCAGCAAGGGTCCGCCTCCGCGCCCGGGAGCGTGAGCTCGCTATCCTGTGCGCTCATCTGTGTGTTCGCATTGTCCTCCATCGGGTACGGGTCCTCCCCCGGCGCGACGCGCTTCCACACCTCGCGGCATGCTTCATAGTCGCAGGCGCAGGGCTTTTTTATTTCCGTCATGTTCTTCTTCCCCTTTCCGGAACAGTTCTCGTCTCTATCCTATGCGGGCATTTTTCAGGCGTGCAGAGCCGATATTTTCCTATTTCCCGCAGGGAAAAAGAAAATCTTGAAAATCGCACCTCTCTCGTTGATTTTTTCCATTTTTTCTGGTAAACTACATTTGTTTTGTATTTTTGTGCATTTTGTTGCATTTGCAACTTTTCATTCTCTGCCATCCGGTCCATACTAAAGACAAGCAATGGCAGTTTCTGTAAGGAGGTCTTCTTTTCATGCTGGAACTGAAGCACATCACCTATACCGTCTCCACCCCTGAGGGAGAGCAGACGATCTTAAACGACATTTCCATCGACATTCCTGACCGCAAGCTCATCGTCTTCACCGGCCCCAACGGCGGCGGCAAGACGACGCTCGCCAAGGTCATCATGGGCCTTGTCACGCCGACGGGCGGCCAGATCCTCTTCAACGGTCAGGACATCACGCACCTTGGCATCACCGAGCGTGCGAAACTCGGCATCAGCTACGGCTTTCAGCAGCCGCCGCGCTTCAAGGGCATCACGGTGCGCAACCTTCTGACCATCGCCTCGGGCGATGCAAACCTCAGCAAGGACAAGTGCTGCAAGTACCTCACACAGGTAGGCCTCTGCGCCAACGACTATCTCGACCGCGAGGTCGACGTCTCCCTCTCCGGCGGCGAGGTCAAGCGCATCGAGATCGCAACGCTCCTTGCCCGCGGCAGCGAGCTGATGATCTTCGACGAGCCTGAGGCCGGCATCGACCTGTGGAGCTTCGCCCGCCTGACTGAGACGTTCGAGCAGCTGCGCCAGCGCGAGCTTGCGACGATGATCATCATCTCGCATCAGGAGCGCATCATCCAGCTCGCCGACGAGATCGTCGTCGTGGGCGGCGGCGAGCTCAAGCACCGCGGCAGCACAGAAGAAATTTTCCCGCTCATCATGGCGGACACGCTGGGCTCCTGCCCGGTGCTGAACAAGTAAGGAGGTAGTACACAATATGATCACCGAAATCGACGCTTCCCTGCTTGAAAAGATCGCCGACCTGACGGGCAAGCCCGTCGGCGCGTTCAACATTCGAAAGGACAGCGGATGCGAGGCGCGCCAGTCCACCGAGCACATCGCCATCGACCCGCAGCCCGAGGGTAAAAGCGGCATCATCATCCGCATCAAGGACGGTACGAAGGGCGAGCAGTGCCACATCCCCGTCATCATCAGCAAGAGCGGCGTGACCGAAATGGTCTACAACGACTTCTACGTCGGCGAAAACTGCGACGTCGACATCGTCGCAGGCTGCGGCATCCACAACTCCGGCTGCAACGAGAGCCGCCATGACGGCATCCACACCTTCTACATTGGCAAAAACTCCCACGTACGCTATGTGGAAAAGCACTACGGCGAGGGCGACGGCGAGGGTTCTCGCGTGATGAACCCCACCACGATCGTCTACCTTGACGAGGGCGCGAGCATCCAGATGGAGACCGTGCAGATCCGCGGCATCGACTCCACCGTGCGCAAGACGAAGATCGTCTGCGGCAAGGGCGCCGAGGCCGTCATCACCGAGCGCCTTCTCACTCACGGCAAACAGCACGCCGAGAGCGACATGGAGATCGAGCTCAACGGCGAAGATGCGCGCGGCCGCGTCATCTCCCGCTCTGTTGCGCAGGATGAGTCCAAGCAGATCTTCCACCCCGTGGTCGTCGGCAACAGCAAGTGCTTCGGCCATGTGCAGTGCGACTCGATCATCATGGGCAAGGCCACGATCGAATCCATCCCCGCCATCACCGCGAATTCGACCGACGCGCAGCTCATCCACGAGGCTGCCATCGGCAAGATCGCAGGCGACCAGCTCTTAAAGCTCCAGACCCTTGGTCTCACCGAGGAGGAGGCCGAAGACACGATTCTCAAGGGCTTCCTCGCCTGAAAAATTTGATAGGAACCGACGAAAAAGCGCGACGCCCGAGATCGGGCATCGCGCTTTTTCTGTTGCTGTGTTGGTTCAATCGGTGAAATCAGGATAACCGTCTTTGAGAGACTCATCGTAGATCGCACGCTCGCCGCCGATGAATTTGGGACGCGTCCGCGCGGCCAGCACAATGGCCTGACCGATGCGGTTCTGCTTCAAGCGAACGGGAACGGCGACCTTTTTGAGGTGCATGCCGATCAGCGTGCCGCCGATGTCAAGTCCGGCGTCGGCGTGTATCTCTTCGAGCGCCACGGGATGGCGGAACGCTTTGTACGCGGCCGTCGCAAACGAGCTGCCCGCCTTGGGCTGAGGCAGGACGTTGACGATCTCGCCGTTCGGCACAGCCTCGTGCTCCACGATCAGCGCGCGGTTCAAATGCTCGCAGCACTGGGCGGCAAGATACACGCCCATGGGCGAAAATACGCTGGAGAGCCCTCGGAAGATGGCGTCCGCCACCTCCGGCGTCGACCAGCTGCCGACCTGATGGCCCACGACCTCGCTCGTGCTGCAGCCGATGACGACGATCTGTCCGCGGCGCAGATGTGCGATCTCCGCAAGCTCGCGCGCCGCCTCTGCCGCCTCCTGCTCCGCCTGTTCCACCAGACGATGATTTTCTACCTCATGTACGATTCCCGCCATGATCTGACACCTCTTTAGAAATTTATTATGCCAGCTTCTCCGTCACCTTGGCGCGCTCAAGCACCGTGACCAGCAGCACGCCGACCACGAGGCCGACCGCGCCCTGGAAGATGTTGCCGGGGATGCTTGCCGCAGCGGCAAGGCCCTTGCCCAGCAGGAGAGAAGCGTAGCCGAAATAGCCGAGCACCATGATGATCTCGCTCACAACGCCGCCGGCGATGCGGGAGGTCGCAGTGCGGCCCATCTTTTCATACATCAGCGCAGCGACCAGCGCCATCACGCCCTTGATGACCAGGGTGCCCGGAGCGTAGTGCGCATAGCCGAGGAAAATGTCTGCCAGCATCGAGCCGATGCCGCCCGCCGCAAAGCCATACCAGGGGCCCAGCAGCCAGCCGGACAGCAGCACGAAGCAGTCGCCCAGGTTCACATAGCCGTTGACGGGGGACGGGATCTGAATGATGCTGGTAGCCACATAGACAAGGGCGGCCATCAAAGCACTGAGAACTAACTTTCTTACCTTCTGATTTTCCATTGCACTTCACCTGTTCCGGCGTGTACCGCCTGTTCTTGCATTCATTATATCCCAGTTTGATACTATCACAATATTCAGAATTGCAAAATTTTATAAGGTCAGTTTAAGGCAAAACAAAAAAGGACATCCTGACGGATGTCCTTTTGTTTGGCCTATTAACCGATCTTGTTGAGCTTCAGGGTCATAGCGCTCTTGCGGTGAGCAGCCGTGTTCTTGTGCAGAACGCCCTTAGCGACAGCCTGATCGACCTTCTTGACCGCGACCTTGTAAGCGCCATCGGCCTCGGTGCGATTGCCTTCAGCGGCAGCCGCCTCGAACTTCTTGATGGCAGTCTTCAGATCGGACTTCGTAGCCTTATTGCGCGCGTTGCGGACCTCACCGATGAGGACACGCTTCTTGGCAGACTTGATATTCGGCAAACCAAACACCTCCTCCTGGCATTTCTTGGCGCGGTTTCATAATTTCCACCGTGCAGAATGATATTTTAGCAGAGAAGTCCAGAAAAAGCAAGCCTTTTTTTAATATTTCTATATTTTTTTGTATAACGCGAATTTCTCAGCAAAAGCTACCCTTAATACCACAAGATTTTGTGTCAGGAGGGCAAAATGTTTACAAAACGGACGGATCTGGCAATCGAGGCCCACGAGCTGTGGCAGGAATCCCCCGGGAAAACCACC
>ERZ834798.1392-NODE-1392-length-21939-cov-2.911122_pt1 | contig 21939 bp, 33 predicted proteins | sample MGYA00519689_ERZ834798 | MGnify/ENA primary metagenome ERZ834798 (study PRJEB31850, sample SAMEA3708761) | human gut metagenome | biome: human gut; feature: human-associated habitat; material: faeces | place: China | collected 2014 ...
GCTGTTCCCAGAAAATATGTTTATAAATCGTGTCTTTTTTATTGACTATAGTTCATCTGGTATTGCCATTTTCATCAATGTAGCAACAGTTATGTGCCAGACTGAACATACCCATTTCTTCTAAGTTATCCATTGTCAGCCTTTTCATTTGTTCTACTTCAATCCATTTCTCTTTCATGTTTATTCCTCCTTCGGCTTATCGCACCGTTCAAATTCAATCACCCAAACCCAAGGATTAGCGTCCCATCCGTAACGGTCAAGATCAGATTTTTTGATGGTGGAATCCCATACATCGGGAAAACCAAGTGCTGTTGATGTATAATCGAAACATCCCTCTGCTTCTGCATCATCGTCTGTCATATCCTGCAATCGCTCCACCCGTACATCCGTAACCTTCAGCCAGATGCGAGCCGCTTCCTTCGGCATGTGAATTGATGGTCTCCATGGCACATAATCGTGTTTCACTCCATTTTCATCAACGTATGTATTGAACAGAGTTATATCTGTTGCCGCATAATAATATTTCCCTGTTTCTTCGACAGGTTGTTCATTATCATCTAATTCATATGAAAACTGCCATGTTTCCCGAACATACAGAATGTCTCCCTGCTGGTACGGTAATCTAAAAAATTTTTCGCCATATTCATCAGCATACACCCCCCTGCAAGATACACAGCCTTTTGGTGTAAACATGGTATACCCCCACATCGCATCATCAGGGATAGCACCTTTCAAAATCCGCCGAATGCAAGTCTTTTTCCCGTCTAAAATCGCCCGCACCATTTCGGTATTGAATAAGATTGGTTTAATCGCCATCCGCTTCACATCTCCTTTTCTCCAATGCCGCTTCTTTTGGAATAACATAAAAATCATTCAATAATTCTTCAATATGTTCCCCTGTCCAAACAGGCGTATCTTTCTGTTTTACGGAAGTGACATACCAATCATATAAAGTACTCTCGTCCATGGCTTTCTCTAAATCGACTAATCTTTTTTCATATTTTCCAACCTTGCAGGGCAGCACCAATAGCCGTCCCTGCTCTTCCAAGTCCCTGTAGCGTTTTAGTCCCCCCAGCCAGTCAGCTTCCTGTCCAAATCCCTCCGCAGTTCTTCCGACCACTCCAAATTCATCCTCCGACAGATGTTTCCGGAGCCGTTTTTCTGCCGCTCTTAACTGCTTAATCTTTTCTTCAAGCGTCATGTTCATCACTCCAATCAATCGCCTGTCCGCAATTAGGACAGAACTTATAATCGTCATAATCTACCTCGTATCTGGTTCTGCAGCAGGGGCATAACCACTCGTCAAATATAATCTCTCCATCCTCGTCATACCCATCACCTTCAAAGTCCGGTTGCTTCGGCACTTGCTGTTCCAGTGCAGAAATTGCTATACCAATGGCTCCATAATGTCTCTTAAGTTCTTCCAATGATTCCCATGATGGGTTCAAGGGACTTCCTGTCTCCATAAAACGATGTTTCAAATATTCCAGAGCTTCTTTTCTTGTCATGCTTATCCCTCCTTAAAACGGCAAATCATCATCTTCAACGCTTTCATCAATCGGATAGAACCCCTCCTGCTCCGCCAGCCCCATTTGTTTCCCGGTCTGCGCCGCAGGCTTGCTCTGTGCCGGCTTGCCTTCTCCGCTGTCCTTCTTGCTTTCAGCAAAGTGCTGCTCCTCAACGATAACCTCCGTTGTCCACCGTTTTTTGCCTTCGTTGTCATCCCAGTTACGCACCTGCAACCGCCCGACAACAGAAACCATCTGCCCTTTTTTGAAATATTTCTCCGCAAACTCTCCCGTTTTGCCAAATGCCACGCAGTTGATGAAGTCCGCCTCAGGTTCTCCCTGCCGTTTGAAACGTCTATTCACCGCCAGCGTATATCTCGCTATGGCTAAGGGCTCCGTCCCCTGCGAATACCGCACCTCCGGCTCTCTTGCCAGCCGTCCCATCAGAATCACTTTATTCATACCTCAAGCTCCTCTCTCGTTCTGTAGTTCCGCCCTTCGCCCCATCCGATTTTCAGCTTATATTTACCGCACCGCTGATAAATTCTGCTGCCCATGGCTTCGTCAAGCTCCATGATTTCATTCAGCCCTCTTTCCCCCGAGAAAATCGTCCGCAGGGCGCGATTGTTATACCGTGCGTTGATGATTTCAAACGCAAGGTTAATGTCCCCATCGGTCGGCAGTGCGCCGTTTCTGGTTTTCAGAAAATCGTCGATATACAGCACCTCTGCCGTTTTCCATTTGTTGATTTCGCGTGCATAGTTTTCATCGTCCGTCTTGAGGGCTTTCAGCTTGGTGGCTTCTTCCGTCCAAATCATGTAGCGCACCCCCTTGCCCTGCAGCATCAGCCGATTCGCAATGGCGGTGCAGATATGCGTTTTCCCTGCCCCGACCTGTCCGCCGATGTAAAACCACCCTTCCCTTTCCTCGCAGAAGCATTCCGCCGCCGCAAGGATGGATTTCTGCCAGCTCGTTTTCGCCTCGTAGGTCTCGAAGCGATATCGCTCCGCCATGTCCTGTAAGCCGCTTCGTTTCAGCCGCCACTTGCCCCTGCGCTTCTCCATGCACTCGCACTCCATGGTGTATTCATACCCATCCTTCATCAAAAACACAAACCCCTTGTTGCGGCAAATCGGGCAGTCATACCCCGTCAGGTCACCCCTTCTGCTGTTGTATAACGCCATCCGCTCCTCACAGGACGGTGCCGTCGTATCTGCCTTCTTCGCCTCTGCCATAATCCGTTCCAGAATCGTCATCATACTTCCCCTCCAATACCTTCGGCAAATTGCCGTCCTTCATCAGCCAGTCAAAATCCGCCTGCCAGTTATTCTTATTTCCACCTCGTAAAAACCTGCTGCGCTCCGCCTTTGTAAATGCCTGCTCGAAATCAGTAAGCGTGTAGCCGCTGTTCAACCTTGCATGGATTGCCTTCTTCCGCTTGTCCGAAATCACTTTTACCGCAGGAAAGGAAGGACAGAGCCTGTGGTAGGCAGCCACCACTGTGGATGCCGTTATGGTTTTCGGTTTTTCATTTTCATTTTCATTTTCATTTACATTTTCATTTTCATTTACATTTTCATTAGGTTTTTCAAAAGCGTCCTTTTCTGCCCTGTTTTCAAAACCATAGGTTTCTGTTTTCTCCTCTTTTTCAAAACCATAGGTTTCCGTTTTCCCTTCTTTTTCAGAATCAACGGTTTTCGTTTTTTCCTCTTTTTTATTGCTATCGGTTTTGCTTGGTCTGCCGCCCTTTTTCCCTGCGGTATACCGATGGTTATTTGCGTCAATCTGCGGCTTGATTAAAAGAAAGATGCTCAGCACCGCATCCGATGCCTGTGTCGGCTCCGTACCGTTCAGCGCATAATCCGCAATCGTGTTGTAAATATCCGCCTGCACCTTCTTTGGCTGCCGCCGTATTGCCTCATAAAAGCTGCGGTAAAATACAAAGCTATCTCTCTCCATCTTCTTCACCTGCCTTATCTGCAAACGGCACAGGCGGTTCATAGTCCCGGTACAGCCGCATGAAATCCGCCAGCGGCATTGTCACCAGCCAACCGAAGTTGTTCTTCCGGTGAAAGACCGCCGGCAGCTCTCCTGCTCTGCTGTCTCTGACGGACTGCGCCACCGCATCCTCAAGATTCAGCCGTTCTACCCGTTTACATTCAATATGTATCCCCTCTAATCCAACTACATCCGCATCGCCGTTTGCACCGCAGTATTGCTGCCCCCGGCGGCAGTCATAGCCGTATTCCCGCAGGATACGGGCAAGCTCACGCTCACCCCTCGCTCCCTTCTGTCTGCTATTCGTCAATTTCATTCCCCCTTATTTTTGCTTTGCGGAGCTTTTTCCCCACTCCTTTAACAGCATATCTAATTCCGATGGCGGGATAGTCTCAATCTGCAATGCCGCGCAATCCTGTATCACGCTGTCAATCAGGCGGCTCATTTCCTTTGTATCGTAGGTGCTGCTGCCGTAATAGGCGAACACCTTCTTGCATCCGTCCAGTGTGCTGTCCACTACCTCTGTCAGCCAGCCTGTGCCGTTTCTCTGCCATGTTTCGCAGAACCGCTCCACTGCATCGGCACGCAATGCCAGCGGCTCATATTTCCCCACAAGGCGGATATGCTTTCGGTAAACCTCCTCCTTGCTGATGCTGAGCTTGCTGTCCTGCAGCCGTTCCGCAATCTTCGTGCAAAGCACCCAGAGGTAATCATTGGCATCCAGAGAACGCTTTTTCCGTTTCTTCTTTGCCGTAATCTCTAAGGTCGGCATGCCTGCCTGCGTGATTTCATCAATACTCGCCAGCAGGCGGCTCTTTTCGTGGTGCGGCACCAGAAAGGAAAGCTCCATGCTCCCATCCATCAGAAACTTAATGCCGTTGTATGTACCGTAGGTTTCCATCATTCGCCCTCACCCTTGTTCTTTCTTGCCGCGTAGTCCGCTGTAGCACAATCGGGGCAAAGACCACCGAATTTATCAAAATATTCCTGCGCGGTAAAGGTTCTTTTGGAGGTCTTGATTTCATCCTTCAGCTTCTGTTTGCATCTGGTGCAGTATACAGGCTCCTTCTTTTCGTCCTGACTGTATTTCGTTCTGCCTGCCGCCCAGTAAACATCCGCACCGATGCCTAATGCCTTCGCCGCCACGCTGATGGCATCCGTATACGCCATCTTGTAGCACTCGTCCGAGGTTTCGGGCGAACCCTTGAATACGTTCACCAGCATAGAGCCGCCGATGCCCTCAATGGGTCTGCTCCATTCCCCGTCCACCTTCACATACAGGTGAATCTCGCAGAAAGCAGCTACCCTGCCATCCTTGCCTTCCTCTGCCCAGATGCGCTTGATTTCCGTGTACCAGCCGACACCGCATACACCAAACAGCTCCGTCAGCTTCTGGATACGCCACATCGGGTTGATATCCGTAAAGCCGCTCAGCTTGCCGCCCTTGATGGTTTTTTTCGCCGCATCCGGCACCTCTCTGCCTGCGTTGTAATATCTCATGTTATCCATCATATCCATAAACATCTTCCCTTCTGATACAATCGTCACAGCCGATGATTTCACCATGCTTTTTGTAGAAATAGTCGCATTTCACACTGCCGCATACAGGGCACATCGGTTCTTCGGGTTCGTATTCTTCCTCTTTTCTGGGGTCTTCCGTGTATGTAAACGGTATCATCCGAACACCTTCCTGCAAATCTCCGCAGGGAAGCTCTCCCCGTTTAAGTACCAGCAGTTCCACCAAGGGTCATACTTCCATTCTCCGCTTTTCAGCAAAGGCTCGCCGTCCACACGGTTGATCTGCATCGTGCCTGTCCAGTTTTCCATTGCATTTCCCTCCTGTTTCTGTTATTCTGTAATTGAATAATTATCCAGTCCCCGAAACGGTACGCCAACACCTCTGGGGACGTTTTTATTTCTTAGGCAATTCCCTGCCATAAAATACATTTCCGATTGTAAGGGCAATCATCATACCCGAAATCAGATAAAATATCATTCGTCCGTCCGCACTCTCCAGAACGTACACCAAGCCGCATTGCGCCAGTAGCGTCCCGAAGAACATAACCGCCCAACGCAGCAGCCCCCGGCGAATGTAGAAAAACGTCCGTTTCCAGTTTCTCATGGTTTCACCTCCTCTCCCTGTTCCAGAGGGATGATGTTGTTCGGGTCGGACACATCGTAGCCCTCATACTTCCGCAGGAATTCCTCCACCGCCTCTCTGCGACATTTCAGCTGCCCCAGCTTGAGAAACGGCAGCAGCCCCGCATCCTTCAACCCATACACTCTGGTGGGGTTGCATTTCAAAATTTGTGCAACTTCCTTTACTGTATAAAGCATCGGCTCCATAAGAACACCTCCTTTTAGCGACCTCTTTTTCACTTTGCTTGACATTTTCAGTCTATTCACTTTCTTTGTTAATTAAAAAACAGCAACACATGAAAAATCACACCCATGTGTATTCTATAGCAACCATCTGCTGAAAATTTTGTCTTTTCATTAAAACACATACAATATATTGTTAACAAAAATACTTTCAATCAATATGTTGTATCTTTCCATAAAATGTGATATAATCGTCACATACCACGAAAAGGAGGTGAAGTTCATGGCAAATACCAAACAGACCAGTAAATCTGTCGCTTCCACAGCATCTAAAATTCTGAAAGATGGCAGATACAGCAAGGCTTCTAAAAGCGTTGCAGGCAGTGCCTTGGCACAAACTAAAAAAACTAAATAACCTCACCAGCTGAGCAAGGTACCCTAACACCTTGCTCTTTTCCATATTCAGAGAAAATCTCAAGGAAATCTAAATCCAAAAAATACAGTCTATGTAAAGCGACTGCCTCTCGCAGATAAAATGGATATTGTCCCGAAAGCTTTCTCTGTAAGGTTTCTCTTTTTATCCCCAATTCCTTGGCTGCCTGTTTGATAGTGATATTTCTTTGCCTAAGCAGATGACGCAATTTTGTTTCCACTTCCCTCACCTCCCTTAGCTTGACATTTTTCTCCATTTTCCTTATGCTGAAAAGAAAAGGAGTTGATTTTATGTATGAAATTGCTACTTGGTTCACCGAATGTCCATATTTCAACCTGATTGCCGGTATTTGCAGTATCGTCAGTACAATCGCAATCATAAATTTTGTATACTTCAGAAAAACAAAGCCCGTTACCTCAGCTAAAGTTGCTTCAGAAATTGTAGACATCCTTATTGAAATGGCAGAAAAATACACTGATTTCTGGTTATCCTTTGGCAAAGACGATTTAGATAAATTCCCTGATCTCGAAGGGCAAAGAATAGATTATTCTCATTCTTTTTTCATCATGATAGACCATTCTACGGATCTTCCAGTTTTTGCCTTTATAAAAACCAGCAAAGACTTACGTCTATACGGTTGCTTAGATATGATAAAATCATCCTATCGGCTACTTACAACCAGTTCTGACACTCCTGCTTTAGAAAAACTCTTAGCTTCGGCTTCCGCTGTTCAAGATTTGTCTAATGATGAATTTTCAAAACAAATCATTTCTAAGCTTAAGAATATCTAAAATTTTTTCTTTTTTGTAATTGCCGCTTTGTTCAAAAGCTACCCGTAAGGCAATTACTGTGTCTAAACTGCTTTTTCTGACACACCATGCCAGCACAAACCAGATCAAAAATGTTACCGCCTGCAGCAGTTCTTCTAATAACGGAACTGCTTTTTCTTTTTCTGTCATAGAAACACCTCCCCTTCGCTTGACATTTCTCTCCGTTACTCCTATCCTTGAAATACAGGCTGTTACCGTAGCCGAGTACACAGGAAAAGAGGATTTTTTATGCCGCAAAAAATAGATAAAACCGCAACTGAGATTTTAAAAATCATAAAAGAAAAAGGGACTCCCGTTTCTAGATCCGAGTTGAAGAACCACTTCCATGACCAAAATATCGACGGCACCCTTCGACATCTTTTAGAAAATGCCTATATCGAGGAAACCGAATACTTCAGTGGATATGATATAAACGGAAAGTCTTATTCTTTTGGTCGCGGAAAATATGTTCTAGGTATCAATGGGAAACTATATTTTGAAACACGTATAAAACAAGCATTTCTCTGTTACTACCCACATATCACCTCTACCCTTGCTCTGGTAGTATCAATTATCGCTTTAATAAAGCAATAAGGGCTGCCGCTAAAGCAATATGGGATAGAATAATCTGATACCTCCAACCGTTCCTATTTTCTTCCCATTGTCGTTTGATTTCTGCCACCCACTGTTGGTGGCTTTTTTTATGGTCCATCTTCTGCACCTCCCTTTAGCTTGCGTCTTTACTTACTTCTTTTTCCAGCCCGATTTGTAGGAGCATTCTCACAATCTCCGAATAAGAACATTTATTCTTTATTCATTGAATTATGTTGCAATATGTGATATAGTTTATTTGTAATAATCCACTAACCATTTTGAAAGGAGCGTTGAAAATGCAAATGATTCCTGTACCTTCATCTAACATCGTGTCTATTGGCTATGAGGAAAACACATTATATGTACAATTTCATTCTGGCACATTATATGCTTACTATAATGTACCAGAGAGTGTTTACCATGCCCTCATGACTGCTCCCTCACATGGCAAATATCTCGCAGCACATGTAAAAGGACATTATGCTTACAAAAGAATCGGTTAATCAATAACTATAAGAATAACAGCAGGACCATCAACAGTAATTTTCTTTTTCTCGTAAGGTTCTGCTGTTGTCTTTTCTACTCCTTCTCGTTTTTCTAGTTCTGTAACTAATTCAAATGTTTTAAATTTTTTCAGCATTTCGTTTTTTCTATCCGCTATCTTCATGCTGTATTTCTCTCATCCTCACTTTCCTTATACATAATCTGTTCTTTTGTCATATCAGGGAAAAAAACCTTCTGCATCTCCTCTACTTCCTGATACGTAAAAGGCGTTACTCCCTTCAATTTGTTGTAAAAGCATCTTTGAGAAATTCCAAGTCTGGATGCCTCTTGTTGCAATTTTTTCTTCCATTTTCGGGTATACACAATTCATTTTCTCACCTCCACAATTTCCAAATTCGGAATTTATAACTTAATATTATATCCATTTTTGGAATTTGTCAACACATAAAATTAAAAAATATTTCCGTATTTGGAATTTTTATTCTTGACTAAGCGGAAATATAGTGCTACAATCTGCCTTAAAGAGGTGAAAGAAATGGGACTGGAAAAAATAAACGATATGAGAAAGCATATCGGAATGAGTATCGACGATTTAAGTGAAAAGTCTGGTGTACCAAAAGGTACTCTAAGCAAAATCACTGCTGGCATAACCAAAAACCCCAGCATAGATACTGTAAAAGCTATCGTTCATACAATGGGATTTACTCTTGATGACCTAGATGATTTTCCTCGTTCAAAAAAGGAAAACAACCTATCTATGGAAAACAGGGAGCTTATTAAAAAATATAGTAACCTTGATACACACGGCAAAAAAATAGTTGATTTTGTTTTAAACGAGGAATACGAAAGAAGTAACCCTAAAACAGAGATTCCAGATCTCGTGTACGAAGAATACGAACTTCCGAACAACATACAAAAGGCAGCGCAAACACCTGTGCCTTACACTAAAGACTAAACAAAAAAACTCCCCCCTGCGATACTGCCATATCACAAGGGGGAAAGAAAGTCGTTGCCTAACAACCCTCCAAGCAGAAAATATCACAATTCATGAATTTTGTCAAATTAAGGAGGATTACTTATGGTTGATTTCAAAAACGGTGCAGTTATAAAACTCAACAAAACAAAAAACTTTGTTCACGAAGATGTTGTTCGTCCTTTATTTATAAGTGATGAGGAATTTATCGGTGAGTATCAGGCAATCAGAGATTATGTTATTTTTACAAATAAACGCATCATTTCTGTAAATGTTCAAGGCCTCACAGGCAAAAAGAAAGATTTTACAACACTTCCTTATTCTAAAATTCAAGCATTTTCCGTTGAAACCTCCGGTGTGCTTGATTTAGACAGTGAACTTGAATTATATTTTTCCGGCTTAGGTAAAGTAAAATTTGAATTCACAAGCGGAAGTGATATTGTAACACTGGGAAAACTGATTTCCGAAAAAATTCTTTAAATAGTTAAAAACTCCCCCTACCGTACCGCTAATACCATAGAGGGAAAAGAAAGTCGCTTACCAAGCAGCCTTCCGCATCAAAAATATCACAATACGTGAATTTTGTCAAATTAAGGAGGGGTAACTATGCCAACAGAATTCAATGACCAAATCAAACAATTTGCCGCAAGAGTGGAACAAATTCATTCAAGTATCCAAACCGAAGAGGCTACTAAAATGTCTATGATTATCCCATTCTTTCAGCTCCTTGGGTATGACGTTTTCAATCCCAGTGAATTCTGCCCTGAATTTACTGCTGATGTCGGCATCAAAAAAGGAGAAAAGGTTGATTATGCCATTTTAGAAAATGACGAGCCGATTATCCTTGTGGAATGTAAATGGTGCGGAGAAACACTAGACAAACACGGTTCTCAGCTATTCCGCTATTTCGGTGCCTCATCTGCCAAGTTTGGTATCCTTACAAATGGGATTGTTTATAGATTCTATACCGATTTGGAAGAATCCAATAAAATGGATTTATCCCCATTTCTTGAAATCAACCTTTTCGATATTAAGGACTATCAGCTTGCCGAGCTGAAAAAGTTCATCAAAGCCAATTTTGACAGCGATAATATTTTTAGCACTGCATCCGAATTAAAATATACCAGCTTAATGAAGGGTGTCTTGGCAAATGAATTGGATAATCCCTCCGATGATTTCATTCGGTTTATCCTCACAAATACATACGAGGGTGCAAAAACACAGAAGGTAATTGATAAATTTCGCCCCATCGTTAAAAAATCACTCACAGGGTTTATCAATGATTTGGTTAATCAGAAAATATCCTCTGCATTAAATCTAAAAGAATCCGATTCGGAGAATAATGCAGAAGCTGCAGCGCCTGAGCCGGAAGAACCAAAGTCCAAAATAGTAACCACGCAGGAAGAAATCGAATCCTTTTATATTATTCGCGGTATCTTAGCAGGGACCGTAGACGTAAATGACGTGGTTCATAGGGACACAGAAAGCTATTTCGGCATCCTTTATAAGGATAACAATAGAAAGCCTATCTGCCGTTTGAATTTCGACACAAAAAGAAGTCAGCTATACATTCCTGATGAAAACAAAAACTTCACCAGATATTATATCGAAAGCTTAAATGACCTGTATCTGTACAAGGAGCAGCTCATTGCATCCGTAAAAAGATACTTGTAAAAAAATAAAAAATCCCCCTTCCCGCTACCAACAGGAAAGAGGATTCTCATACGGCGGTATTTGTATAACCACCTACTCGCAATAGGATTATACCACGATACCGCCTTATTTTCTATACCTATTTTTCAATTAAGGAGGAATGCTTATGAAAGGCGGAACACGAAAACGTGGTAAAACATGGTCATATTATTTTGATACCGCTCAGGTCGGCGGCAAAAGAAAGAAAATCGAAAAGGGCGGATTCCGCACCAAGAAAGAAGCGGAAACGACTCTGGCAAAGGCTATCGCGGAATATGAAAACTCCGGACAGGTCTTTCAGCCTTCCACCATCAGCGTCAGTGATTATCTGGACTTCTGGTATGAGCAGTATTGCAAAATGAATCTCACAGAAAATACGCAGCAGACCTACGCAACACTGATCCACAGGCACCTGAAACCGCAGTTCGGTGCATATTATTTAAAAAGCCTACAGGCGGCAGCCATTCAGGAATACATAAACCAGCTAAAGGCGCAGGGCTATTCCAAAGCGACCATACGCTCTATCTTTGTTGTCCTCTCTACTGCGATAGATTATGCTGTTCAACCTTTGCAGTATATCCGAGAGAATCCCTGTCGGTTTGTAAAGATAGGTACTGTCGCAAAGTCGGTCAGAGAGCGCATCGTGCTGACGGATGCAGAATTTGACCGCATCCGGAAACGCTTTCCCGTTGGTTCTCGCTACTATATTCCGCTTATGATTGGCTGGAATTGCGGTCTGCGTATCAATGAGTGCTTTGCCCTCACATGGGACGATGTTGATTTTGAAAACTGCACGTTGTCTGTAGAGCGTCAGCTTATCCGCAGGAACATCAACGGCAATCTGGGGTTCTCCCTTAAAGAACCAAAGTACAACTCCAAGCGGAAAATAAAATTCGGGGAATCCCTTTACCGAATCCTGAAGGCAGAGAAAAACAGACAGCTTAAAAACGAACTGAAATATGGCGAATTCTACACAGTATATCAGCTTGTCGATTTTACGGACGAAAAAGGAGCGCCCCGACAGCGAATTGTCGGCGCACAAAAAATCCTTTCCACAGGCGCGCGGCGAATCAATTTTATCTGCGTTGATGAAAACGGAGAGCTGACAACCAAAAACAGCTTTGCCTATTGCCAGAGAGTCATCCGGCAGGAGCTTGGAATCAATTTTGATTATCACAGCCTGCGCCATACCCATGCCACAAAGCTGATTGAGGCAGGTGCCAACGTGAAGGCAGTTCAACAGCGGCTCGGGCACAAAAACATTGTAACCACAATGAATACCTACGTTCACCACACAGACGAAATGGCACAGACCGCAGCGGATTTATTTGAAAGCGTTGTAAATGGCTTGCCACCCAAATGAAATTTACGGTGGCAAATGGGTGGCAAATCTCCAAAAACATCAACCCAACACCGCAGAAACGCTGATAACACAATAAAGAAAACATTCGCATATTTTAACAAAGCCTTAAGTTTCTATTCACACTTTGTCCATATTTTTACAGTATACTACAAAAGAAGTCGAAAGGACGCCCCCTTTTACTTCCGCCTGCAGTCCCCTTCCCCGAAAGGCTGCAGGCACCCCTTCCCCTATCGAAAGAAAAATATTGAAAGAAAAAAACAGACAACTACCTATATTTGGTTTATCATAGTAATATACCCTCCCCTTTACAGAAAAAGCAGCCCAAGCAGGCTGCTTTTTCTGTAAAATCGAAATCAGGACATCCGCATACAACAACGCAGAGCCCATCTCGAAAATGCTTCACATTTTTTCGTTGTGGTGCTCGCTCATATCTATAACATATCTTCTCTCACATGCAACAACGCAGAGCCCAACTCGAAAATGCTTCACATTTTCTCGTTGTGGCGCTCGCCAAATATCTGCAATAAAAAGAACAGCCTATCATGCAAGCATGTAAGCTGTTCTTTTTTTGCAGATGCTTGGCTCTGCGTTGTTACATGTAGCTCTTTCTCCAGATGGAAGGAGCGAAAAGCATAATAATCGGGAAAATTTCCAATCTGCCCAAAAGCATATCCATGCAAAGCACCAACTTTGCAAAGCCGGAGAAGAAGGAAAGGTTCTCCACAGGCCCTGCCATAGCAAGCCCCGGGCCGACATTACTCAAGCAGGTCGTAACTGCGGTTATATTCGTGATAAAGTCAAAATTATCCAGCGAAATCAGCATGAACGACCCCAGCAAAATAAGCGCATACAGAATAATAAACCCCATCACGCTACGAATAGAATCCTCATCCACCTTACAGCCGTCCAGTTTAATCAAGTTGACAGAGCGCGGGTGCACAATATGGCTGATCTCCCGCCGAATCATTTTCAGAAGGATTACAAAACGCGAAACCTTAATACCGCCTGCGGTTGAACCGCCGCATGCCCCCAGAAGCAGCAGGCAATACAGAAGCGTCTTGGAAAACTCAGGCCAGAGGTCGAAGTTTGCCGTTACGAAGCCCGTTGTACTCATAATTGCCGCCACCTGAAAAATCGCATGGCGGAAGGAGCCCTCCACCGTTGGATAATACCGAGAAATATCTATGGTAATCAGCGCTGTCGCAATGCAGACAATGGCAATATAGTAGCGCAGCTCCTCATTTTTCCATACATTCTTAAAATCCTTCATCAGCATCAAATAGAACAGGTTGAAGTTCACCCCGAACAGTAGCATAAATGCCGTAATGACATATTCAAAATACGCACTATTGTATTCCGCAATGCTGCTATTTTTTATAGAGAAGCCGCCTGTCCCTGCTGTCGAAAGGGCATGCACCACGCTGTCAAAAAAGGGCATTCCCCCCGCAAACAGCAAAATCATCTCCACCAGTGTCAGTACAATATAAATCGTATACAGGATTTTCGCTGTCGATTTTACCTTCGGCACCAGCTTGGAAACCAAAGGTCCGGGTGCCTCCGCCTTCATCAGATGCATCGTGCGCTCGTCCCCAAGGGGCATAATTGCAAGCATAAATACCAGAATCCCCATACCGCCAATCCAATGCGTAAAGCAACGCCAGAACTGAATACTTTTCGGCAGAGTTTCAATCTCCTGCAAAATGCTTGCGCCCGTTGTGGTAAAGCCGGATACCGTTTCAAAAAAGCAATTTATATAGCCCGAAATAGAGCCGCTCAGATAAAACGGCAGTGCCCCCAGAACGGACATCACAATCCACGAAAGTGCAACCACAACAAAGCCCTCTCGCCCATAAATCCGCTTATTTTCCGGCTCACGGCTGACCAGAACCGTCCCTACCATCAGGCAGGCGGTAATGGTTACGACAAATGCCGATGCCGCCTTTGTCTCCTGATACCATATAGAAATAAAGGCAGGCACTGCAAGCAGGGCAGCCTCTATTCGTATGATATTGCCCAGAATATAGGCAATCATATTAAAATTCATAACCCTTCACCAAATTTCAATCTATTATTTCAAAATATCCTTCAAGTCCGTCAAATGCTTATTTCTGGTAACAATAATCACGCTGTCATCTACCTCAATCATGTCATTACCGCCCGGAATAATAACTCTGCCGTTGCGGATAATCGTTGCCACCAGAACCTCGCTTTTCGTCTTCAAATCCTTGAGCGGCACACCCACTACGCTGGATTTTTCTCTTACCTTGAACTCCAATGCTTCAATTTGCTCATTTACCAGCTTATGCAGCGTTTCTACGTTACTGCTCCCTGCGGAATTCTGCATCGCGCGCACATAACGGACAATATTATTTGCCGCAATCATCTTCGGCGAAATAAAGCCATCAATATCCAGCGCATCCAGAATTTCATCAAAGGAAATACGGTTGATTTTCGCAATCACCTTGGAAACCTTTTTCGCCTTGGCATAAAGCGCAACTACGATATTTTCCTCATCCATCCCCGTCAGGCAGACCAGCGCATCCGTCTTTTCCAGACCCTCCTCCTGCAGGGTTTCCTTATCCGTCCCATCTCCGTGAATCACAACCGCTTCCGGCAGTGCCTCACATAGATATTCGCAACGCTTATAATCCAGTTCAATAATCTTTACGCGCACATGAGAAAGAATCAGCGCCTTTGCCAGATAATACGCCATTCTGCCGCCGCCCAGAATCATGACCGATTTTACCCCCGTACGGAACAGACCGATGGTACGGAAGAATTTTTCAATCTCACTATGCGATGCGGTCAGGTTGATTTTATCCCCTGCCTGCAATACAAAGTTACCGTTGGGGATATGCACCTCTCCTGCTCTCTGCACCGCGCAGATCAGAACCTTTACCTGAAACTCCTTATAAATCGCCCATAGAGGCATCCCATCCAGCACACTGTGGGGCGGAATCTTGACCTCTACCAGCTCCACGCGTCCCCTCGCAAATACCTCGATTTTCAAAGCAGAGGGGAAGCGCAAAAGACGCAGAATTTCCGTTGCCGCCGCAAATTCGGGATTTACCGTCATGCTCAGTCCAAGCTCTTCCTTCAATTCGTTAATCTGCTCATAATATTCGGGGTTACGCACACGGGCAATCGTATGCGGCACGCCCAGCTTTTTCCCCAGCAGGCAGGCGAGCATATTTACCTCATCCGCGGAGGTTGCCGCAATCAGCAAATCTGCCTCAGGCACACCTGCTCTTTTCTGAACAAGCATGCTTGCGCCGTTCCCCTCCACACTCATAATATCCATCGTATTGGAAGCATTATTCAGAACACTTGTATTATTATCAATTACAATGATGTCATGTCCTTCACCGGAGAGCTGTCTGGCGATAGTGCCGCCGACCTTGCCATCCCCTACGATTACAACCTTCATGCTGTATCCTCCTTATCCCTTAAGGAAATTTTCTGACATTCTTCAATCCATCAAGCTATCATATCACTTTATCCCATAAAATACAAGACTTTTCCAAGCTGTATGGCAATGAAAATCGCAAGCAAAAAGAAAGCCTTGAAAGAAGGTTCTCCCAAGGCTCTGTATTCATTCTGTTTTTGTTTTATTTTCCGCATTTTTCCTTGAGGATTGCAGGCAAATCCGCCAGAGCAACCTCGCTCTTTTCGCTGTTTGCCATGTCCTTCAGTTCTGCCCTGCCGCTTTCCAGTTCAGAATCACCAAGGATAACGGAATATTTTGCACCAATTTTATTGGCATATTTCATCTGTGCCTTTACGCTGCGTTCCACAGTATCGCAGTCCGCCTGAATGCCTGCCTTTCTCAGCCCATAAGTCAAAGCCTGCGCCTTCAGCAAGCCCTTTTCCCCCATAGAGCCGATATAAACATCTCTCTCAGGTGTTTCGGTAATGGCACCATGCTGCTTTTCCAGAATCATAATCAGTCTTTCAATACCCAGACCGAAGCCAACCGCACCTGTGGGCTTGCCGCCGATTTCCTCCACCAGATTATCATATCTGCCGCCGCCGCATACGGTCAGCCCGTCGGATACAAACTCAAATACAGTTCTGGTGTAATAATCCAAGCCACGCACAATCTTGGGGTCAATGGTAAAGGCAATGCCGTTTGCAGTCAGAATATCCTGCACCTTCTGAAAATGTGCCGTACATTCCTCATCCAGACAATCCAGAACGGAGGGCGCATTTGCCATAATCCGCTGACAGCCTTCCTCCTTGCAGTCCAGCACACGCAGAGGGTTCTTTTCAAAACGCTCCTTGCAGGTCGGGCAAAGCTTGTCCAGGTTCTGCCCGATAAATTCCTTCAGTGTCTTGTTGTATCTTGCACGACATTCGGGGCAGCCAAGGCTGTTGATACGCAGCTCTACGCCCTCTACCCCCAATTCCTCCAGTAAAGCAGTTGCAACAGAGATAACCTCTGCATCCTGTGCGGCACTGTAAGAGCCAAGCATTTCAATGCCGAACTGGTGGAACTGTCTTTGTCTGCCTGCCTGTGTATTTTCACAACGGAAGGTCGGGGAAATATAATACAGCTTTGTAGGCTGTGCGTGGTTGTGCATCCCATGCTCCACATACGCACGCACCGCACCTGACGTACCCTCGGGGCGCAGTGTCAGACTTCTGTCCCCATCATCCGTAAAGGTATACATTTCCTTCTGCACAATATCTGTGGTTTCGCCAACCCCTCTGGCAAACAGCTCTGTAAATTCAAACGCGGGCGTACGGATTTCACCGATGCCGAAGGTTTCGCAAATGCGTCTCATTTTGCCTTCGATTTCCTGCCAAGCCTTCACCTCTGCGCCGTAAATATCCTTTGTCCCTTTCACTAACTGGATCATATATTACCTCCTTGGGGCAAACCCGTTCTCTTTCTTTCTATCATTTCCTCTATGCGACCGATATAATCCTCAATGCTTTTTACGTTGAACACCCGTTCAATGCGGTCTGTTTCGGGGTCAACCGTCTTTGTGCTCGCGCCTGCGCCCGCCGCAAGGATAGTCTGCTTTTCCTCCATAATCTGTACATTATAGATGCCTTCCTTGCCGGGATGGCAATAGCCGACATTTTCAAAATTGCCGACCATATTTTTCTGGCGATACATATAATACGGCTCCATGCCCATCCGCTCGGCGTATTCCGCGGAAATATCAAGCATTTCCTCCAAGGCTTCCGCCGTTGTCATGTCATGCTGTGCCAGCTCCTCTCTGAGTCGGGATGCACGCTTGACCGCAAGCGTATGCACCGTCACGTTATCGGGCGAAAGCTTCATGATTTCTTCCATGGTATTGCGGACATCTGCGGCATCCTCTCCGGGCAGGCCCAAAATCAAATCCATGTTGATATTCTGATGTCCTTCCTCTCTTGCCTCGCGGAACACCCGACGGATATCCTCCACCGTATGCTTTCTGCCGACCGCACGCAAGGTCTTATCGTTCATCGTCTGCGGATTGATGGAAATGCGGTTCACGCCGTACTCCTTTAAAAGCCGCAGCTTTTCTCTTGTAATCGTATCGGGGCGACCGGCCTCAACGGTATATTCCATGCTTTCATCGGGATGGAACAGCTCCTCTACCTTTTGCAGCAGACGCTCCAGCTGTGCCTCATTCAAGGAGGTCGGTGTGCCGCCGCCGATATAAATATTCTTCATCACAAAGCCCTTGCTGTATGCCGCAAGCCAATCCAATTCCTTGCACATGGCATCCAAATATTCATCCACCCGATTTTTATATTGGTGCAAGGGATATGCCGTAAAGGAGCAGTACAGACATCTGGTCGGGCAGAAGGGAATCCCGATATACAGGCTGATTTCTTCGGGGCGGTTGTTCTGCAAAATCTTCTGCTCTGCCTTTGCCACCTTGAGCGCCAGTGCCGCCTTATGCGGCATCACAAGGTATTCCTCCGTCAAGAAGGAAAGGCATTCCTTGTCCGTTTTGCCCTCCTCCAGCAGGCTGCTGATGAGCTTCGCAGGGCGCACGCCTGTCAGCAGTCCCCATTGGGGGCGAATCCCTGTCTCCGCCTTCAGTAGCTCATAAATCGTCCGCTTGATGATGCGCTTCTGTTCCTTTTCCGTCAGCATTTTTTCGTCATATTCCATCGACCATGCGGAAGCCTTCTCCCCGCGGCGATAAAGCATTGCCGAAGCAATGCCCTCTTTCATCTCGCTTTTTACGGTAATCTCCGCATCCGTCACTGTGTCCGTGCGGATATAATGGCGGTTTGCCAAAAACACCTGTATCATTGTCTGCACATCATTTTGCAGCTCATGTCCCTCCAGAACATAGCTGATGGTTTCCGTATCCATACGCATCAGAACAGCTTCTCGCTGTCCAGCAGCAGTGTCACAGGGCCGTCGTTGACAAGGGCAACCTTCATATCTGTCTGGAAAATGCCATGCTGCACCTTCTTAATGCCCAGTGCTTCTGCCTTTTTGCACAGTCTGTCAAACAGCTCGCTTGCCACCTCAGGTGCCGCACCGCCGCTGTATCCGGGACGTCTGCCCTTTCTTGCATCCCCATATAATGTGAAATTGGGTACAATCAAAAGCTCCCCTTCAATATCCATCAGGGAAAGGTTCATCTTGCCGTTTTCGTCCTCAAAAATACGCAGATTGATGACCTTATCCAGCATATAATCAATGGTCTTATCCGTATCTGTCCCCAGCATACCAAACAGCACCATAATCCCCTTGCCGATTTCTCCGACCTTCTGTCCGTCAATGGTGACACTTGCCTCTGTCACTCTCTGTAATACTGCTCTCATTTCTTCCTCCTAAGCCCTATATCAGCCCAAGCCGGAAACACGCTCTACCTCTGTCACATCCCGCAGATTTTTCAGCCGTGTCACCACACGCTCAAGCTGTTCCTTCGTTTTAATTTCAATCGTAACATTCAAAATTGCCTGCATATCCTTTGTGGTTCTCACATTAAAGCCCTTCACGGAAATATCATCATCCGCTAACTGACGGCTGATTTCCACAATCAAGCCAACTCTGTCATTCGCCACAACCTTCAGCTCTGCCAAATAAGAGGTATTGCTTTCTCCCTTGGCAAACTGCGTATCCCATTCGGCATTGATTAAACGCCCACGCTCCTCGTTGCTCAGATTGATGACGTTGATGCAGTCGGTACGGTGAATCGTTACCCCTCTGCCGCGCGTCACGAAGCCGATGATCTCATCCCCGGGCACCGGACTGCAGCATTTGGAAAAACGCACCGCAACATCCCCAATGCCCTCCACCACAACGCCGCTCTTGCTTTTATGCTTTTTCACAGGCTTCTGGTCGATGGTCTTTTCAAAATCCTTCAGCGCATCCTCTGCCGTCTGCGTCTTTCTCTTTTCCTTTAATAATTCATCCTTCAGGCGGTTAACAACCTGCCCCTCCTTCATGCCGCCGTAGCCGACAGCAGCCAGAAGCGCATCCCATGTCTTAAAATCGTATTTCACCAGAACGATTTCTTCCCATTCCGGGCGCAGCAAATCCTGTGGCTGATATCCCTTTTTCTTGATATCTGCCAGAATCATTTCGCGTCCACGGATGATATTTTCTTCCTTCTCTTCCTTCTTGAACCACTGCTTGATTTTTGTTCTTGCCTGTGCTGTTTTGACAATGGCAAGCCAATCTCGGTTCGGCCCCTTGGAATTCTGTGAAGTGATAATCTCTACAATGTCCCCATTCTGGATTTTATGATCCAGCGGAACGATTTTATTATTTACCCTCGCGCCGACCATCTTATTGCCGACTGCCGAGTGAATCATATAGGCAAAGTCAATCGGGGTAGAATCCTTCGTCAACTGGATAACATCCCCCTGCGGCGTAAAGGCATACACCTGTGTACTGTAGATATTCAAATCCAGCTTAATGGTATCCAGATATTCCTTGTTATCGGACATATCCTTCTGCCATTCCATAATCTGGCGCAGCCATGCCAGCTTTGCTTCCTCGCTTTTCTGTGCCTTACTCGATTTTTCGTTTGCCTTGCCCTCCTTATATTTCCAGTGGGCAGCAATACCGTATTCACTGGTGCGGTGCATTTCCCAGGTACGAATCTGCACCTCAAACACCTGTCCATGCGGGCCAATCAGTGTATTGTGCAGCGACTGATACATATTCGGCTTTGGCATAGCAATATAATCCTTAAACCGTCCGGGCATGGGGGTATACGCCGTATGCACAATCCCCAGAACGGCATAGCAATCCTTCACGCTGTCCACCAGCGCACGGATAGCGAACAAATCATAAATCTGGTCAAGGGTTTTATTCTGGTTCACCATCTTCTTATAAATGCTGAAAAAGTGCTTTGTTCTGCCGTAAACCTTCCCCTTGATGCCGGCCTCGTTCATCTTCGTCTGTAATTCCTGTACCATGCTCTGCACGAACTGGTCACGTTCTTCTTTTTTCTTCTGGATTTTTGCCGCCAAATCGAAATACGCATCCGGATTCAGATATTTAAAGCACAAATCCTCCATTTCGGAACGGATTTTGGAAATACCCAGACGATGTGCCAGAGGAGCGTAAATATCCAGCGTTTCCTGTGCCTTCTCCCTCTGCTTTTCGGGTGTCATATAGTTTAACGTCCGCATATTGTGCAGTCTGTCCGCCAGCTTGATTAAAATAACACGAATATCCTTTGCCATGGCAAGGAACATCTTGCGGTAGTTTTCTGCCTGCGCCTCTTCCTTTGTGGTATAGGAAAGCTTGCCCAGTTTCGTCACACCATCCACCAATGCAGCAATTTCCTCGCTGAACAGGTGTGTAATATCCTCATAGGTATAAGGTGTATCCTCAATAATATCGTGCAGAATCCCTGCCGTGATGGTCTCCATATCCAGCTCCAGCTCCGCCAGAATATATGCCACCTTCAAAGGATGGATGATATATGGTTCGCCTGATTTTCTCTTTTGTTCCTTATGTGCATCCACCGCCAGCTTATATGCCTTTTCCACCATGGAAAAATCATCTGACGGATGGTAGGTTTTGATTTTATCAATCAATTCCTTATATAATTGTTCATCAATCTCTGCCATACTCATCACCCCCCTTATTGATAAAAATTTCTAATAATTTTGTCGAAAAAAGATTATAAAAATTATTATACAGTTTTATATGTATATTTTCAAGAATATTTCCACAAAAGTATGCCCTTGGGCACAAGATTCTTTTGTCCTTTACAGTCTTTCCGCTTTTTCCGAAAAAAACTCCGCGGCTCTTTTATTTTTTCCTTCCTTCCGCTATAATCTATATAAGATAAGTATAGATTCTATCGCATGATAGATGCAGGAAACAAAGGAGTATTCACATGAAATTACAGAAATTATTAAGCTATGTGCGCCGCGCAGTAGATGATTATAGCATGATTGAGGAAGGCGATAAAATTGCGGTCGGTATTTCCGGCGGCAAAGACAGCATCTGTCTTCTGGTCGCCCTCAAGCATTTACAGCGCTTCTATCCCAAGCGGTTTGAGCTGGAGGCAATTACCGTCTCCCTCGGTCTGCCCGGCGCAAGCTATGACGGCATACAGGCACTCTGCAATGAGCTGGGCGTGCATTATACCGTTGTGGAAACCGATATCGGCAAAATCATTTTTGATGAGCGAAAAGAAAAAAATCCCTGCTCTCTCTGTGCAAAAATGCGGAAGGGCGCGTTGAATGATATGGCGGAACAGCTTGGCTGCAATAAGATCGCTTTGGGGCATAATAAGGATGATGTTGTGGAAACCTTTTTT
>ERZ834798.1394-NODE-1394-length-21863-cov-3.643617_pt1 | contig 21863 bp, 19 predicted proteins | sample MGYA00519689_ERZ834798 | MGnify/ENA primary metagenome ERZ834798 (study PRJEB31850, sample SAMEA3708761) | human gut metagenome | biome: human gut; feature: human-associated habitat; material: faeces | place: China | collected 2014 ...
CCACACTTTCCTACAAGGTGGAAGCCAAAGGCAAAGACCGTGACGAGATAGCGTTTTTCGCCAAGTTCGTGCTATGCTCCAACAACGAGTACTTGCCTGTAATCATTGATGCAGGGGAAACACGCTATTGGGTACGCAAGATAGACCGCTTGCAGTCTGATGATACCGACTTCCTGCAAAAGCTGAAAGCGGAGATACCCGCCTTTCTTCATTTCCTGCAACACAGAACACTATCCACCGAAAAGGAAAGCCGTATGTGGTTTGCTCCATCGCTGTTGCATACCGAAGCCTTGCAGAAGATTATCCGCAGCAACCGTAACCGACTGGAGATAGAGATGCACGAGCTGATACTTGACATCATGGATAGTGTCGGCACGGACACATTCTCGTTCTGCTACAACGACATTCTTCTGTTGCTGGTACACTCGCAGGTAAAAGTGGAGAAGCACCAAGTCCGAAAGGTGTTGCAGGAGTGTTGGAAACTTACGCCTGCACCCAACGGACTGACCTATACCACCTACCAATTCAACTACAATCGGGAGTGTCGGTATGAGCCTGTAAAACGGGTCGGTCGTTTCTATTCTGTCACGAGGGAACAACTTGAATCCCTGTAATATCATTCTTTTTTTTGTTGAATTGATGAATAAGGATATAACTATGCTGACAATAAACAATATACACTCTCAACAAAATCTCAACAATCGAAAAGAGAAGTTGAGAGAGGAACAGCACCCGATTGTTGATTTCTCTTTTGGCGAGTGGTTTGTTGAGAAGATGTTGAGCAAATATCTTTCTGTAAATAAATGTGTTATATAAGCCATTCAACAAATCAACGTTTTTACAATCATCATCAAATCTATAGAATATCATGAACATACAAGAAGTTAAACAAATCAGAATCGCAGACTATCTGCAAAGTTTGGGTTACACGCCCGTCAAGCAACAGGGCAGCAGCTTTTGGTACAAATCACCGCTGAGAGAGGAAACGGACGCATCTTTCAAGGTAAACACAGAACTCAACAAATGGTACGATTTTGGACTTGGCAAGGGCGGTAACATCATCGCATTGGCAGCGGAACTCTACCATACGGAAGATGTAACCTGCCTGTTGAAGCGCATAGAGGAACGGACACCATACATCCGCCCTGCATCGTTTTCTTTTGGCAAGCAGCAATCCGACAACCGCACTTATCGGGTATTAAGAGTTGGCGAGCTGTCATCACCTGCGCTCATTGCCTATCTGCAAGAAAGGGGGATAGACATTGAACTCGCCAAAAGGGAGTGTAAGGAACTGCGGTTTGAGAATGCCGACAAACCCTATTTCGCCATCGGCTTCCCGAATATGGCAAGAGGGTATGAAGTGCGTAATAGATACTTCAAGGGATGTGTCGCCCCGAAGGACATCACCCATATCCGACAGCAAAAAGAGCCACGAACCGTCTGTTATCTTTTCGAGGGCTTCATGGATTATCTCTCGTTCCTGACCATCCGAGTAAAGAACAATCCGCAACACCCACGATTGAATGCACAGGATTACGTCATTCTCAACTCCGTTTCCAACCTCTCGAAAGCGGAAAGCATATTGGCAACCTATACCCGAATCGGCTGTTTCCTTGACAATGACACAGCAGGACGGAACGCATACGCCAACCTGCAACGGATGTTGGGTGACCGCTTGCAGGATATGTCGGTTCACTATGCAGGGTATAATGACTTGAACGAGTACCTGTGCAAAAAACTCTTGTCCCAATCGACAGAGCCGATAAAGGAGGAGAAGCAAGTACAATCCGCAAGGCGGATGATGCAGCCACCGAAAAAGAAAGGGCTGAAAATATAGAGGGGAACAGGTTCGCTTTCCCAAGGGTATTTAGACAGAAATACCATAGCTCAATAGGGCGTTTTCTTCACGCATTACACGGTAATGCTAAAAACTCCCTATCGAGCCAAAGGGAAATCCCTTTGGAAACCCTGAGAGCCAATGCCACAGGCAGAGAATACACTCATAACAATAACCGTAAAAATCAAACTACATGGGATATTTTTCATTGGACATAAAGAAAGCAAAAGGTTCATCGGACACCGTACAATCCGACCATATAGAGAGAAGAATCATACCTAAAAACGCAGACCCGACAAGAACGCATCTGAACAGGGTACTTATAGAATACCCCGATGGCGTTCATGGCAGGGATGAAGCGATTGCCCACAGGCTGAACACGGCAGGCATCAAGCGGAAGATTACACATGACCAAGTCCGTGTAGTCCGAGTGGTTCTGTCGGGAACACATGAGGACATGATGGACATACAGGAAAACGGAAGACTTGACGAATGGTGCAGCGACAGCATCCAATGGCTGCAAGCCACATTCGGCAGGGAGAACGTGGTTGCCGCCCATCTTCACATGGACGAGAAGACACCGCATATCCATGCAGCCATTGTTCCCATCGTGACAGGTGAAAGGCGCAAAGCCAAGAAAGAGCAGGAAGACGGCAAACGGAAGTATCACAAGAAAGCAAATACCGTCCGTTTGTGTGCCGATGACCTGTTCAACCGTCAGACCTTGATTGCGTACCACGACAATTATGCAAGGGTTATGGCTAAATACGGATTACAGCGAGGTGTGCGAGGTTCCGAAGCACGGCACACCACCACGACACAGTATTATCGGGACATACAGAAAAAGAACGCTGCCCTTGATGCAGAAAACAAGCGGTTACAGGAGCAGAAAACCGAAACCGAACAGGAACTCAGACAAGCCAAGAAAGAGGTACAGACCGAGAAACTGAAAGGTGCAGCCACCACCGCAGCGACCAACATAGCTGAAAGTGTCGGTTCTCTTTTCGGGAGCAACAAGGTCAAGACTTTGGAAAGGGAGAACACCGCCCTGTATCGGGAAGTTGCCACCCATGAGGAAACCATTGAGATACTGCAAAACCGCATACACACGATGCAAACCGAGCACAACCGCCAGTTGTTGGAAATACAGCAGAATCACCGTAAGGAGATGGCGGAAAAAAGTGTCAGACACAAAGATGAAGTATCAGGTTTGAAACGCATTATCGAAAAGCTGTGTGCATGGTTTCCTATGGCAAAGGAAATTATGAGAATAGAGAGCCTGTGCCGCCTTGTCGGGTTCAATGAAAGGCAGACCACGACATTGACTTATGGTAAGCCTTTGATATACGAGGGCAAACTTTATTCGGAGGAACATAATCGGAGTTTTACGACAGAAAGAGCAGGCTTTCAAGTGGTGAAAGACCCTGCGGACAAGTCTAAACTGACACTCGTAATCAACCGCCAGCCCATAGGCGAATGGTTCAGGGAACAGTTCGACAGGCTACGGCAGAGCATACGACAGCCAATTCAACCACAAAGGAAAAGTAGAGGAATTACATAAGTAGTTAAAACAGATTGCAATAAGCCTCCGATAATCGTATTTCCCTATCAGAGGCTTATTGCTGTTTAGATTTAGTTACGTTTCATAAATCATGATTTTTGTTTTTGATTGTCGACCTTTCTAAGTTGTGGAAGACATAAGGCTATTATAGCGAGAAGCAGAATAGCCATACCTGAGAACAAAAACCAACGGTTTACCCCGATTTGGTCTGCAAATGCACCCGACACTACCAACCCAAGCGGCATGGCAAACGACATGATGCTGCCAAGAAGTCCGAAAACACGCCCTAAATACTCGGGTTGTATCTGTTCTTGAAATAGCGCGGTCTGTACTCCATTATAGAATGGGGCAGAAAAGCCCATCAACGTACAACATATCGCAAATATCATAAAACCATTGGTTGGTAGCAAGCCGGAAACAGTCAATGACACTCCCATAAGAAAGATAGAGCCGATGATATTTGCCATGCGCTTTTTGAAACCTCCCCATGCGCCCAATAGAAGTCCGCCCAACAACATACCAACTGCAAAAACAATTTCCACCACGGAAGCATGCAAGGTACTTCCCTCGAAATAATTCATACTCATCAGCGGAAATAGCGCATTGATTGGCATATAAATGAACATATTGATTGCTCCTATCCAAAGCAATGTGAAAAGAGCTTTATTTTGTCGTATTGCGTTATAGCCAATGCGCAGTTCGGTGAAAAAGTTTTCTTGCTGCAGCGCTTCAATCGGTTGTTTTGGGATGTGAACCATTGCAACAGTGATACAGGCAATTATTGCTCCGAATACGTCAAGGGCAACCGCAGAATTCAACCCCCATTTTGCATAGAGAAAAGCGGCAATTGCCGGACTTAGGATGAAACTTGCCGATTGGATGGACTGGGTGTAGCCGGCACATTTGACTAACTGTTCTTCAGGCACTAAAAGAGGTGTTACCGCACTTAACGCAGGGGAATGGAATGCAGTGCCAACGCTTCTAATGAAGAGGATGAGCATTACTATCCATACAGGTAGTTCCGCTGACAGGGAAATTACGGTAAGTACCAGTCCAGCACAAGCTATGATGACATCTGCACCAATCATGACCATTTTCCGGTTCCAGCGGTCAACAAGTACTCCGATTGCAGAACCTAAAACCGCTTGAGGTAGAAACCCAACCAAGGTCGCCATTGACAACACCATCGCAGACCCTGTTGTATTTGTCAGATGCCAGATGATGGCCATTTGAAGAACCCCACTTGTTATCAGGGACACAGCTTGCCCCGCCCATATTGTATAGAAATCTTGTTTCCAATTTCTGATTTTTTCCATTTGAATTTTTCCTTTTATCTTTTGAATGTTTCTTGATTTTATAGCACAAAAAATCTCTCGACAAGCCTGAAATAGCATGCCGGATTACAAAGACAATGACATTCAAATCGAATTAATTAGATTTGAATGTGGAAAAATTACCAAGGTTTATGATATGCAATATTAACGGTGTTTTTACCTGTTAATATTGTACAATTGTTCATAATCATATTGAAAACCACTATATATGTTGCGACTTATCTTAATTGGGATGGTATTATATGCACACCGAATCCGCTGCAAAGTTACAATAAATTATTCGATTTTTGCACTAACTAAAGTAAAGAATTTCAATGCTTCCTGAATTTTGCCTTTCCTTTTTTATCCAAATCTGCAAAAAATAACGGCATAAGCAAATAGGTATATATCGAAAGGCAAAAAATGGCGAATACTGTTTGTATTGGATACTATATCAAAGATTTGTCGTATCTTTGCACCTGAAAGAGTTATTTGATAGTAAAACACCGCAAAACGCTGAAAATCGCACGGTTTCCTAGTCGTTACCATTACTTTTCAGATACTCCGTTAAATGTTTATTCATCAAACGGTTAGACGAAACCGTTCAGAATTTAAAATAAAAATGCAAAAATACGCCAATACTATCACTTGCAGGAATATAAACTCCATACAAAGGTGAAACAGCTACATCTTCTCTAATATTGCTACGCTTTATTATGCCATACGGGAAATTACCAGTCGGACTTTTCGTGTAAACAATATCGCCATATTTGACAATATTATAATGGCTCGTCTGTTTCGCAGCAAAAGAACGTCCAAGATACTCAACCTGATTTACAACACCCTGACTGACAGACACAGAACAAATAGTTCTTCCATTAACATTCTTCTCATTCCGTTCTTGCAAAACTTTACAAAGGGCTATTCTTTGCCACGTACCCTTGCTTATCCCATCCATCTTTTCCTTATAAATAATCGCCTGAATTAAGGATTCATATTTCTCAATGATTTTGTTTTGAGTGGCAATGCGCTCATCCAACAAAGAAATGAACTTTGCCAGTTTATCTTGTTCGTTACTATTCGCAAAATAGAATGGGATATTCTTTACGATGTCAGCAGATAAGTTACCTTGACCACCTTGCAAATATGTTTGGAGCAGTCTTTCAACATGCTTATTCCAAACTGATTCTATAAATTTCTTGTTTTGTTTAGTCCGAATACAAAGTATTGCTTGATTTATAGCTCCTTTGATTTTACTTATGGCAATATCTCCACTTGTAGCTCCATATAACGCTAATAGCAAGTCGCCAGTTTCCACCAATTTTGCAGCAGAATTACTAAGACCTGCTTCGGTTATGAATAATTCAGTATAGTCTTTATGTAATTCTCCTGAACGTATAAACGGAATATTCCCATTGTAGTATTCTTTCTTTGAAGAAGACGGAGTACCACCTGAATAGAACGAACAAACTTCTGATAGCTTGTGCCTTTCCCATTCTCCTGTAAACTCCGGGAATCGCAAAGCCGGAACATTAAGGACTTTCTTATCTTTATTGTCTGCCATAGTCATTACTCTTTTATTTTGTTGATAAGTTCGGTTGCCGTGATGTCACGCATCAGGGTAAAGCCAAACCACTTTTTACCCAAATCTTTGATGGATGCTCCTATGTGGTAAACCTCATCGTCCACAAGCAAGAAGCGGTCATGCGCTTTATTAAATAGCTTTATCTCTATGAGTGGATATTGGGCGTTGTGACGGTCAACATCCAACTGAAACTGGCTACTGATACGTTGTGTGTAGATGGTTGCCGTCACTCCGTTCTCCCTCTTGTCAAGCAAGGTAAGCACGGTGTCATCCACATAGTTATCAATAAGCACGATTGAACGTTTGGCCTTTCGCATCAAATCAGACACGAAACGGTAAGCGTCAAACACTTGTCCATCATAGAATATGCCTTGTATGGGTGGAATGTTTGCGTCAAGTCGCTTGAAAACCTCGTCAATGCGCTTGTCCGTTACCTCTTGATGCTGTTTCATTTCCAGTTGATGATATTCTATCGTTTCAAGCCGCTGGAACAGTTGGGCATTAGTGGCAATGAAACGGCGCATAGATACAAAGGCTCGCATAATGCGGATATTCACATCTACGGCAGTTTGTGATTTCAAGACAGAGCTAAGCATGGCGATACCTTGTTCTGTAAATGCGTAAGGCAATCTTCTGTCGCCGCCCCAACTTGAAGTCACATTTTGTGATTTCAAGATTTCAACGTCCTCTTTGCTGAGTTGAAACATGAAGTCATCTGGGAATCGCTCACTGTTTCGTTTTACAGCTTGGTTCAACACTCTGGTTTCCACACCGTATAACAGAGCCAAATCCCTGTCAATTATGACTTGTTGGCCTCTGATTACCCGAATCATCGGCTTTATGTCAATAACCTCTGGTAACTGACCGCAATTTGCGACCGGTTCGCTTGCCTTACCCTCTATCTTTTCCCTGTCTTTCGCCATAGCTTATAAACCTTGATGTCGCAATTTGCGACTTCAAATTACACATTCAGTATTATACAATTCCCAACTCTTTCAGATATACGTCAATCTCCTTATCCAACTCGGCACGTTTAGCCTCTAATTCTTTGATTTCCGCCATTACTGCCTTGATGTCAATCGGTTCTTCTTCCTCAAACGTATCAACGTAACGAGGAATGTTCAGGTTATAGTCGTTGTCTGCCACTTCTTGCAGCGTGGCAAGATGGCTGTACTTTTCTATCTCCTTGCGGTCACGGTAGGTTTCCACAATCTTCTGTATGTGTTGCGGACGGAGTTTATTTTGTGTCTTGACTTTCTCAAACTCCTTGCTGGCATCAATGAACAGGATGTTGTCATCTTCCTTGCGGCATTTCTTAAACACAAGGATGCAAGTCGGTATGCTCGTACCATAGAAGATATTGGCAGGCAAACCAATGATAGCATCTATGTAGTTCTTCTTCTCAATGAGGAAACGGCGGATTACCCCCTCTGCATTTCCACGGAACAGCACCCCATGCGGAGCTACGCAAGCCATTGTGCCACCCTCATTCAAATGGTAAATCATATGGAGGATAAAGGCGTAGTCGGCTGTTTTCTTCGGCGCAAGCCGTCCGGCCTTACTGAAACGGTCATCGTTGTTGAACTTATCGGCGGCACTCCATTCTGCGGAGAAAGGAGGATTTGCCACCACTGCGTCAAACTGCGTATCGCCAAAGGCATCCCATTCTAATGTATCGCCGTTCTCTATCTTGAAGTTGCTGAACTTGATGCCGTGCAGCAACATATTCATTCGGGCAAGGTTGTAAGTGGTCGGATTCTTCTCTTGTCCGTAAATATCTACCGCATGGCCGACCTTTGCCGCACGAAGAAGCAACGAGCCGCTACCGCAAGTCGGGTCATACACATTGCGAAGCCGCGCATGACCGATAGACACAATTTCAGCCAATATCTGACTAACCTCTTGCGGTGTATAGAACTCTCCGGCTTTCTTTCCGGCTCCAGCGGCAAACTGGCCAATCATATACTCGTAGGCATCGCCAAGGATGTCTATTTCTTCCGATGCCTCCACGCCAAACTTTATATCGTCCAATGCCAACAGTACATTGCTGACGAGCGTATTCTTGTCATCTGCCGTCTTGCCCAGTTTAGGCGAAGCAAGGTCAATATCAGAGAACAGACCACCAAAATCTTCCTCGCTGTCATGCCCCAATGTGCTATCCTCAATGCGCTTTAACGAGCGTTCAAGAATGGGCAATATGTTCTCTTTCTTCTTTATCCGGTCTATCACCGATGAGAAAAGGTAAGTCGGTTCGATGAAGTAGCCGACACCCTCCAAGCATTGCTTTTTCAGTTCCTCTTGCAGTTCGGCGGCATCCTCGTCCTCCATAGTCCACAATTCTTTGAAGGACACTTCATCATCCACCAAGGCATTGTTTGCGTATGCTTCTATCTTCTCCGAAAGGTATTTGTAGAAGATGAAGCCCAAAGTGAAATACATGAAATCGCTGGCCGACATATTTCCGCGCAACTTATTGGCCACTTCCCAAAGTTGGTCACGGAGTTTCTGTTGTAATTCTTCGCTCATATTCTAATCTAATTTTTCTATGTTATAACCCAATTCCGCAGACAAAGACACAATGTCGTTAAAATCAATACGACATCCTTCTCCCACTTGTGTACTAACCAAGAAATCCACTCCATCGGAGCTTGTTAAAGGAGACTTAAAATGCCATCTTGTATTTTTTGATTTATCGAAAGAATCTTGTTGCTGTTTCTTGACTCTATCAACAGACATAATCAAATTAGGTATTCTTTCATCAAAGAATGTCTCAATTTCTTTATATGTCAAACTCCTTTCTTTGATGTATTGTCTTATAACTTCAACCATACAACCATTTTTATAAAATTCGCCTTTCCCGTTTATCGTAAATTTTTCCCGTTTCCCCTTACGTTTAGCAATGTCTTGAATAGGCTTGTTGTGGCACTCTTCAGGTTTGTTTTCGTTATACTCTGTTATAACTGCGTCATCTATTGCTTGTGCTATATCTCTAAAAATATCTAATGCTACTTTCGGAGAAACGTTGAAAAACTCTCTATTTTGTCGAATACGAAGATGTGTAAATCTGTCTATATACTTATGTACAAGTTTTTCTACTTCATTATATTTTACGGTTCTAAATGTTGCATATATTTCAAAAGGCAAAGGTACTGCTGTATTATCAAGTTCCTTTGAGCGAACATCTACAGGACGTGAACTTTTGCCAATTTTTACCCAATCCTCACGAAAACTTGGATTGGTCAAAATATATACATATCCCGGTTCTTTATGCTGTTCCTTTTCCATAAAAAACTATTTCCTTAAACGTTCAACAACTATGGTTTCTGTGATTTGAATTGCTGGACAATTATAGGGATTATCTGTCAAACACTGATGAGGGTATTTCCCTCTATAAATATCTAATGCAATTACCATATTCCAATATGACGTTGGATAACAATTATACCCAGGGTCAAGACAGAATATATGAAACAGACCTTCATCGTCGCTTTCATATCCAATAGCCAAAACAGCATGTCCTCCTCCTTTCTTAAAGTCAATACCTAAAATAATGGGCATATCTTTATCTAAGACGGATTTTATCTGATTCTTAAAGCCATCTTTGGCTTCTTCCTTATCGCAGTTATAATATTCAGCACATACCGTATCACCAAAAGAACGATTTATCATTTTCTTGAGTTTGTCAAAATAGAGACCATTCCTGACCAGTCCATGCTTATCAAAAAACTCATGAAAAAGTTTCACTACTTCGGGAGACTTTTTAATTTTGTCATATAAGTCTTCCAACTCATTTCTTCTCACACACCGCAAAATAAGAAGATTCATCATAAGCGTGTATATGGAACATGCACCATCAATTTCTCCTTGACGAAGATGGACGGGATAGAATTTCCTATTTTTAATGCAACATCCTTTTTCTGTTAGGTACAGACTGTTTAATAATTTAATCATATTCAATCCCAACTAAAAGTTCTTATTATGCTACGCAATCTATCCATTATCCTTGTCAAAGCCTTTCGGGTCTTAATCAGTCCGAGGTGCTTCTCTTTGAGCGCCTTTTGTATGATTTCCGGCTGCTCTTTTTGCAGGTAGTCATACTCTTTCAAGTAATGGTCGAGCACATCCGAAGAAAGCCCCTCGTCCTGTGCCAAAGAGTTCACGGCTTTTTCACGTTCTGTGGAGATATAGCGGTTCAAGCGTTCCTCCAGTTCGCTTGTACCGTCCGCCTTTTGCCGTCGCGCCATGAAGTTCTCCTTATCCTCGTCCACATTCTTTTGAATGAAGCCGTCAATGAGTTTCGCCTTGTTACGCATTTCGGCATCCTTTATCATCGTGTCAATGATGTTCTTACGCCGCTCTGCATAGTCCGTGCTGTATGGATTAAGGTTAGCAATCAATTCGAGGATATAAGCCACATTAATAATGTCGCTGTGCAGGAGTTCAAGGCAGAAATCCACATCCTCCAACCGTTCATCGCTAGGCGTTTCATCGCCGCCGCTTGGAGAGGCTGAAGGCATATCCGACGGAACAAACGTATCGTGAATGTCAAGGTACTTGCTTCGGAAGTCCATAAACTGTTGTTCGGTCATGCCGAGGTCGTCCGCATCATCGCTGTAATCCTCGTATATTTGGATTTCCGCGTGTTTGCGGATGATGTCGCGGAAAGCCAGCACAAAGTCTTTCTTGTCCTTTTCGCTCTGCAACAGGTCTATGCTGCTTGGCTCCGGGTATTTCTGCAAGAAGTCCGTTGCCAACTGCTGGTATTCCTTTTTCACATCCTCAAAAGGTGGACGTACTATTTCTTCGGGATTATTTGAGTTACTGAAAAGCCTGATGGCCGTATCAACATTGCTTTTCAAATCACGGAAGCATATAATCTTTCCGAAACGCTTTTTCTCATTCAGTACACGGTTGGTACGGCTGAATGCTTGCAGCAATCCGTGGTATTCCAAGTTCTTATCCACATAGAGCGTATTGAGCTTTTTGCTGTCAAAACCCGTAAGGAACATACCCACGACAAGGCAGAGGTCAAGCGGTTTCATATCCGCCCGTTTCTTTTTCATGCGTAGGTTGATGTCATCGTAGTAAGCACGGAAATTCTCGGTCGTGAACGCTGTGCCGAACATTTCATTGTAGTCATCCATGATAGCTTGCAATTCGTCCGCCTCGCCTGTGCTTTCACTGACATACTGCCCCGTATTCATCCCCGTCTGTTCATCATCCTGGCTGCTGTTGGCAGCATATGTAAACACTGCACCGATACGAATTTTCGGCTTCAACGACTTGAATATCTTGTAATAGCGGATAAGTATCGGTACGGACTGCACAGCAAACAACGCATCAAATTCACCGTCAAAGGTTGACTTATTGAAATTATTAAGGATGAATTTGGCTATCTCCTCCATGCGGTTGGCATTGCCCTTTTCCACTTCTTCGCTTCCGTGATAATACTCCACAAGAAAGCCAAGCACGTTTTCATCGGCTATGGCATCCTTGATAAGATATTGATGCAGGCAATTACCGAATATCTCTTTGGTGGTATGCCCGTTAATGGCATTCTCCGTGAAGATTGGCGTACCTGTGAAGCCGAACACTTGGGCGTTGTCAAAGAACTTCATGATGCGCTTATGGCTTTCGCCGAAGTGGCTTCTGTGACACTCGTCAAAAATCATCACGATACGGGAATGACGTATGGCTTCTATCTTGGTGCTGTACCATGTCCTGCTGACGGCAGCATTGAGTTTCTGAATGGTGGTGATAATTATTTTGGAATTGCTGTGCAGCCGTTTCACAAGTTCGTCCGTGTTGTCCGTACTATCCACAGCCCCCGGTTCAAAGGCGTCATATTCCGATTGGGTTTGCGTATCGAGGTCGTGGCGGTCAACCACGAACATCACCTTGTCCACATCGTCCAGTTCGGAAACAAGCTGTGCCGCCTTGAATGAAGTCAAGGTCTTTCCGGCTCCTGTTGTATGCCATATATAGCCGTTGTCGTTAGAGTTCTTCACCTTATCCAATATCTTCTCCACGGCATAGAACTGGTACGGACGAAGCACCATCAGGCACTTGTCACCCTCATGCAACACAATATATTTGCCGATGATTTTGCCGAGCGTACATTTCTCCAAGAATGCGGCTGCAAACTTATCCAATTCATTGAAAGGCACATTGGCTGCGTCCGTCCAGTTGAACGTGAACTTATAGCCACCGTTTGGATTGTTGGCGAAATAGCGTGTGTTGACACCGTTAGAAATAACAAACAGTTGGATGTAATCAAACAGACCGTGATAAGAAGTTTTGTGATAGCGTTGAATTTGGTCGTATGCTACCCTTAACTCTACGCCCCGGCGTTTCAATTCTATCTGTACCAAAGGCAGACCGTTTATAAGAATGGTCACATCGTAGCGGCACTTTTTACGCCCTTCCACCGTGATTTGGTTGGAAACCTGAAACTCGTTCTGACACCATTGCTGACGGTTAAGGAACTCCACCCAGATGCGTTTGCCGTCCGCCGTGTCAAGCGGATAGAGGTCGCGGAGTTTCTTCGCCTTTTCAAAGCGTGTGCCTCCCTCAAGGTAGATGAGTATCTTGTCAAATTCCTCATCTGTAAATTCGGTACGGCCATGCTCTGCCAACCGCTTATGGTTGTGTATCTCCAACTGCCGTTTGAAATTGGCTTGAAGATTCTCTTCCTCGGCAATCTGGACATATTCATAGTCCATTTGCTGGAGCGTGGCGATAAGTCCGGCTTCCAATGCCGCTTCACTTTGTATAGACATATTCCTGTTCTGCCTTTTTGTGTTACTTATTATCGTTCAGACTTCTGATAATCTCAATGCCCAATGCGTTTTCTATCTTGCAGATGGTTTCCAACGACATATTCTTTTTGCCTTTCAGCACTTTGGATATGTATTGCTGGGTGCAGTTCATCTTTTCGGCAAGCATCTGTTGCGTCAAGCCGAGTTCCGTCATCCGTTTTGACATGGCGGTGGCAATCAACTGCGAATATTCCGCCCAATCCTTTTTATCCTGTTTCACATCAGTTTCCTGCCTTACAGCTTCCAAAGCCATACAAGGCATTTTATCTGTCGTTGTATTCATTGAAAGATTACCTTATCTTGTCTGAATGCAAAGGTAATACAAATATTCAAGAAAGCACAACCAACGAGTTGTGTTTTTGCAAAAATGTTTTTCTTCTCCATAAATCTGAAACATTATAGGGGGCGTTGATTAAGCACCCCCCCCTAAACAACTTCCACTTCAAACATAGGGGGTGGCCATTTTGGACACCCCCTATTAGGACTATCATTTTCATTCAAATTAGAACACGCCATTAGTTAGGTTCATCGCTTCAACCTTTTTCTCCATATTCACCTTTGCGTAAACCTGCGTGGACGCGATGCTGCCATGCCCCAAAATTTTGCTAACCGAGTATAGTTCCGCACCTGCCGTTATCGCCAGCGTTGCCGCCGAATGACGGCTGCTGTGATAGGTAAAGTCCTTTTCTATCCCTGCCTTATTTTTGATGCGGCGCACGTACTTCGCCACGTTGTCGGGCTTCTTCACCAACGGAAAGATGATACCGTCCTCCCCGTTTTCGGGTCGTGGCAGAAGCAAGGACAGAGCCAGCGCATTGAGCGGCACGGCAACTGGCCGTTTGGTCTTGTGTTGGATGACCGACACCGTTTGTACACTGTTTACGTCCTTAATGTCGCTCCACCGCAACCGTTGCATGTCGCCGAGCCTAAGCCCCGTCATGCAGGAAAAACCAAAAGCCCTCTGCACAACTTCTTCCATAAAGGTTTGCGGCTCTACGGCAAGAAAGCGTTTCAATTCGTCCGCCGTAAGGTATTCACGGTGCTTGTCCGGCGCATGGAAACGTTCCTCCCTCGTAAGTTCCTGAACGGGATTGAAAGCCATCAGTCCGTCACGCACGGCTTTGTTGAAAATAGCCTTTACCGTTTCTTCAAACAGCACGAGGGTGTAAGCCGCCAGCTTGCCACCATTTGCCTTTATCTGTTTACGATTGCGGTAATTGCGCATATATCCGAACAGCCCACAAATTAAATCCCTATCCACATCTTTCAACAGAATATCCGTTTTATTGGCTCGTTTCAAATAAGTCTCAATCCGTCTGCGCACGACATCCTTGTGCTGTATCATCTTTTTACAGTTACCGTTCAGCATGGCACATTGCACATAATCACTGCACCACTGGAGCCAGGTCATGGACTTGGCCGCTTCGTTTTCTTCCCTCTTTTTCTTCTTCTCGAAAGACGGAGGGGTGAGGATGCGCTGCGCCCGTATCTCTTGCGCCTTTCGGTAGGTCTGCCCGTTGAGCATCCTTGCGTTCGGAGCGTCATCGGGTACAAGGTACAGATGCAGGTTCTCTCTTTTGCGGAAGCCCGTTTCGTAGTATTCCAGATACAGGCTGCGGTTTCCGGCTGTCAACATTCTCACTTTGATTTCTACTTTCATAAAATTCTTCTTTTAATCGGTTATACAAACATATTGTTCACGAGGTTCATCGTCTCGATTTTCTTCTTATCCACTATCTTGGCATAGACTTCGGTCATGCGGATGCTACGGTGTCCGAGTATCTTGCTCACCGTGTAAAGGTCTGCGCCGAGGGTCAGCAACATGGTCGCCGCCGTATGCCTGGAGCAATGGTAGGTGATGTGCTTCTGTATTCCGGCCTTCTGCATCCATTCGCCCAACACCACTTCCACTGTGGTAGAAGTGATGCGTAACTGGTGAAATACCCTTTCTTCGTCCTTTGACTTTCGGGGCATCCATTTTAAAGCTTCGTTGGAGAGCGGTATCGTCACCGTGTTCTTGGTTTTCACTTGCTGATGCTCGATGTAGAGCGTCTTTCCGTCCGCCGCTTTGTGTATCTCGCTCCATTTCAAGGTCATCATGTCGCTGTACCGTAACCCAGTGAAACAGGAAAACAGAAATGCCTTTTTCACAATGTCGTAGCGGCACGGCGTGGCCATCAGTTGGCGAAGTTCCTCAATGGTCAAGAACTCACGCATGGCGTTCAACTTCTGCGGCTTTTCCTTTGTTTCCAACAGTTTGAATGGATTGCGGTCTATTAGTCCTTCGCTTACGGCCTTGTTCAACGCGGCGGCAAGGCGGTTCATAAAGATGCGGCAGGTCGTACTGCTCAACGTCTTTTTGCCTTGGTTGAACGTACAGGTTTTCAGAAAGGCGATGAAGCCCTTGCAGAAATCCTTGTCAACCTCTTTTAGGGCAAGGGTCGGCTTGCCTATATATAATAGGTATTCTTCCACCCTTGCCTGTGCGTTCCGCTTCGACCTCATGCTGGCCGGGCTTAACCCGTTTTCCTCGGCGGTGTACTTCGCCACCCATGTGCTGAGCGTCATCCGTGCCTTTTTCACGTCCTCCCAGTTCACAAGACCCTTTTCCTGAATGTCGAGGATGCGTTGCGCCTTGATTTGTTCGGCCAGCTTGCGCGTGTTCCTGTTCTGCAACTTGGCGGCGGCATCCGTTTCAGGCACGAGGTAGAGTTTCAGACCCTCTTTCTTCCTTGCGCCACGATAGTACATGTCGAGGTACAGGCTTACATTGCCGTCGTTGAGCCTCTTTTCGCGTATGCGGACAGGCTCCTTGATTTTGATTTCTTTCTTCTTTCGTCCCATTTTCTTTTCTGTGTTATCCGATTTTTGGATTTGTTACTATATTGTTTATCAGTCACTTGCAAGCGTTACAAAGATAATTCACGGCGGGACAAAAACGGGACAAAAAGCGTGCTTTTATATCCCAAATTAGGCAAATATAACTATCCAATCAAAAAACGGCCTTTATTCATAACTAACTATAAATCAGTAAGATTTGGCTGATTATGTTAGATATGTTTTCCTATGGTTTTACCCGTCTGGAGTAATTGGTGGTTACTGGTGGATTCTCCAAATGTGTATGGCATTGGCGGCACTATTCTCCATCATCGTGGCGGCAAGTATGGCTTACAAGATGATGGTGAAGAACGAACCATTGGACGTGATGAAACTGTTCAAGCCACTGGTGGTGAGCATCATCCTCTGTTGGTGGTACCCACCTGCTGACACAGGCATGACCAATAGCGGCAGTAGCTGGTGCGTATTAGACTTCCTATCCTATATCCCGAACTGCATCGGCAGTTACACCCACGACCTCTATGAGGCAGAGGCGACGCAAATCTCCGACAAGTTTGAGGAGGTACAGCAGTTGGTATATGTCAGGGACTCGATGTACACCGACCTCCAGGCACAGGCAGACGTGGCGCATAAGGGCACGTCAGACCCCAACCTGATAGAGGCGACGATGGAGCAGACGGGCGTGGACGAAGTGACCAACATGGAGAAGGATGCCAGCAAACTGTGGTTCACCTCACTGACGGCAGGGGCTGTGGTGGGCATCGACAAGATAGTGATGCTGATAGCCCTAATCGTGTTCCGTATCGGTTGGTGGGCTACGATATACTGTCAGCAGATATTGCTCGGTATGCTCACAATATTCGGTCCGATACAATGGGCATTTTCATTGCTGCCCAAGTGGGAAGGAGCGTGGGCGAAATGGCTGATACGCTATCTGACAGTACATTTCTACGGAGCCATGCTCTACTTCGTAGGTTATTTTTATAACTTAACTCATTCTATATCAGATAGATTATGTATATACATAAGCCATCCGCAACAAACCTGCACCAAAATAGCAATAAAAAAATCAAATGAAGGTGGCGCGAAGGCATATTGGCAGGTCGGGATTGAAAAAATGAATGTTTTCCTTTTCCGTTTGTCCTCTCATCTTTCTCTTGTTTGGAGTTGCTTTCTCTCTAATATTTGTCCTCGGATTTCATCAGATTTAGGTCTCATCATCTGGCACAAAGCTGTGATGTTTGATATATTTTCAAATCGAAGATAAAATCACTCTTTGGCACTTTTAAGTATGATTATTGGCTAAAAATCATACTCAAATGATAATTACAATTAAATTCAGTCTTCTATTCGATATAAGATTGCATTGCGCTGATATACCCATAGTAACTTTGCTCTTGCCGGACTGATGTTCTTGGGCAGATGTGGACAGTTGTTCCTTATCGGAGTGGTTAGGACATCTCCAGACATCATCAAGGCACATAGACATATATATATTCACTAAAAATAAATTGCGTATGACACAACAAGTACAAAGTAACAAGGAGGCAAACCTTAGCAAACAGGTTGCCGAACTCCAGGGGCGAGTCAAGTCTTTGGAGCAGCTTCTCCATCAGGGGAAGGATGTGCTGACCTTGGAAGAGGCAGCCAAGTTCATGGGAATTGCCCGCAGTTCTCTCTACAAGATGACCCACGAGCAGACCATCCCGTTCTACAAACCGAATGGCAAGATGATCTTCTTCGAGAAGTCAGACCTCTTGGCATGGGTACGGAAGAACCGTGTGTCCTCTGAGACGGAGATTTCCGAGGAGGCTGAACGAATCATTCAGCGTCTCGCAACCAAATAGACTGGAGTATGGCAGAATACGAGGACAAGCAGAAACTGGCAGTAGAGTTGGCAGTCCACTGGGCAAAGACCGGGCTAAGGCAATTCTCCATGCGTGATGCAGTCAATGACTATATGGAGGAGGTAGGTGCGAACAAAGCCATGACGGATGAGAGCATCATTGACAGGAGAAGAATCTGTGCGCAGCAACTCACCATCAGGAGTATCGCTTTCCTAAGCAAGGATGAATTGCATAAGGTGGAACAGGAATTAAAGAGGATAGCAGAGGACGATGCGCCCAAGCAACAAGTGGGCTGGCATAGATGACATTTCCCTTTCTTCCCTCTGTTTGGAACAACAACATCTATCTGTTGCAAAGGTTGAAAGGTTAATAACCTTAATGCCGAAGGAATAATAATCCTAACGCTGCAAGGTTAATAACCCTATCAGGTATGAAGCCGTATTACTAAGAAAGGACAGCAGAATGACACGTTTCTCTCTTTCTATCTCTCCCGACCAGTACACTCCAACGGCACAGCAATCATTCTGCCTTTTGTACGCAGATACTGTACCGGTATTGTAAATGTGGATTGCCCACGGTATTTATCAATTAACCAAATGTCAAACCAGGGACGGCATGGCAGGAACACCATGCGCTGGAAGCAAGGCACATCTGTCTGCCGTTCCATTTTTCTTTTTACTGAATATGCAAAGCAACAACAACGAGGCAGCAATTCTGCCTATTGACTCCTTTCTGGAGAAGTCATTTCCCTTTACTGACATCACGCTTCATCTTTCAGCGGATGCGATTACATTCCTTATGGGGACAACAAAAGGACGGCTTAACCTCATGTACTATCTGTACATCCTCCACACTATGACCATCGGTGACAAGTCGCAAATGGTGCGAGGCATCCGTGTCGATACGGGCACCTGCCAATGTTCGCTCTCGGTCTCTTCCCTTGAAGAAGTATGGGGTATCAAGCGTAAGCAGGGGCGCAACTTGCTCGACAAGATGGAACAGCTGGGACTTATCAGCCGCTCGTCTGATTTCGTCACCTCCATTGTAGATGTCGTGAGTGTGCAGGATGGTCATGCCATGGGACAGGTGTTCACCAATCCCAACCGTCTTCTCCTTGCTGAAAGAAATCAGACTTCTCCTGTTTTATCACGACCAACCCAATCTGTCCAAGGCGCAGATACGGCTACTGTCATCATGGAGACATCAGAAAAGCCTCAGACGGCTATTATAACCTCTTCCGAGGCAACTATACACTCCAAGGCTGCAAAGATGCCTCAGAACCTTTTTGATTTCGCTGACGAAGACGGAACTGTTGTTCCTTATGGGCAGCATGAGTAGGATGGTCGGGCGCGCAGAGCTTGCTCCACGGCCCAACTGATTAAGTGGGGGCATAACACAATATGCCCGTTCACCTCTGCGAGGTTCAGGGCGGCACAGCAACGGTCTCATGCCCCACATGTTCCCGTACCTGCCATGCCAGCCTATCGTCTGGGACATGGATGAATGCCCCCACTACCCCAAAGCAATACAAGAAAAGGAATGTCTCATGATCCATAGGCATGGAACGTGAGTACATCCCCAATGTAGAATTATAACGTAACAGAACAGAAATATGAGTAATGAGCCAAAAGGTGCGATGCACTTTGAGGGCAGAAAGTCCATCGGAGCGATGGAGGCTGCCGAGAACCAGCGCAGGTGGGACGAGAAACACTATCAGACAGTGAACAAGAAACCGCTGCATTGGTACGACATCACCCGTGCGCATCTCAATTTTGAGGTCGCCAAGGGTGGTATTATCCAAAAGATAGGAACATCAAAACCTGTTGAGGAACGTTTCAAGGAGAGGCTGGAGGAACTGGGCGTGAAGCCTAACCCAGAAGTAAAGAAGAACAATCCAGCAGCTGCGAAGATGTCCAATCAGATTGTGGAGTTCGTTTTCAGCGGTGACCACGAAGTAATGAACATGATGGCATTCGGTAATCAGGCTGTCGATTTCGAGCGTGACGGAACAGCGGACAACAGCCACATCCAGCGAATGAATGAAATCGAGCAATGGGCTACCGACCTCTATGACTGGATGGCAAATAAGTATGGTGAAGAGAACATCATCGGATTTGATGTGCATCTTGACGAGACTACGGCACATTGCCATGCGACCATCATTCCTGTTGTGATGAGAACAGAAAGGAAGACTGGCAGGGAACGACCTGTGGTTTCATACAAAGGGCTGTTCGGCAAGGACAAGGCAACAGGACAGGAGATTATGAAGCAGCTGCACACGGAACTCTACGAACAGGTGAACAGCAAATATGGGTTGATGCGTGGCGACCCTGTGGAGATTTCGGGCGCACAGCATAAAGACAAGGTGCAGATGTACTATCAGTTGAAGCGTGAGTTGCCGGAGTTGGAAAACCGTGCCATTGAGCTTAGAATCTTTATCAGCAAGTTGGAACTGCAATACAATGGACTTAGCCATCAGATTGAATCCTTGAAGCAGGATTTGGAGAACAAGAAAATCACTCTGGATGAATATGAGGAACGAACATCAGAACTGATGAAGCAGAAGATTGCCTTGGGTGACAAAATCCGTGACCGCAAGAGCCGACTCATGCAATGTGAGAACCAGATTGCATCGCTTCGCCAGCGGCAGGCTAATGCTGAGGTTGCGGTGAGGCAGGCGGCAAATAATGTGGAAAGAATGAAGGAGGCACAACTGGGCAATTCGGTCATGATGGTCAAAGGGGCAATCTTCGATGAACTGCTTTCTGGCTTGCGAACATTCCTGAATAATATGCCGAAGCCAACTGCCTATGCTTTGCAGAGTGTGCAGGGAACTGTCGTTGAAGACCTGTTTGACGGCTCTCTTAGTGATGTCATTTCCAGTGCCGCAGGGATGGTGGCAGCCGCCATCGGTGATGCTACCACTCCCATGTATTCAGGTGGTGGCGGTTCATCTTCGGATGACAAACCAAAGAAGGATGATGATGAGGATTGGTGGAGGTTTGCCCATCGTGCCGCCAGATATGCCAGCAGGAACAAACCTTCCAAATCAGCTACTCGGAATCCGAGAAGATAGGCATCAGCCGCTGCCAATGCTCTATGCAGGGGAAAGGGTCGTACAGGGTAAACAGCCCTCGGAAGTACGAGACCTTTTCCCCTTTTCTAATGGCTTCCGTTGCGATCTCTTTTACTCCCTGCTGCTCTGCAAGTGCGGTCAGTTGCCGTTCCATCCGTTCACGTCTCTTAGAGAAATGGTCTATGGAATAAAGGCGCAAGGCTTCAAACACATCGTTCTTGCCATTGTTGCGATACAGTTCCAGCAGGTCATCGTAGGCATCAGGTTCCCAAGGATGATGTCCGATAAGGAACAAATAGTATTGTTCCGCAGCCACAAATCCTTGCTTCTTCTCAACATCCCTACAATAGGCAAGTGTATCTGCCAACCTGTTCAGGTAGTCGCTGATTTCCATGTCCGCATCAACAGGGATTTTGTCTTCGTTATCACCCTCATAAAAGTCAAATGGCGGAAGACTGGCACAATACTCGTCATAGCGTTCTCCAAGTGTCGGGTGCTTGATATTCGTTGGAAAAGTGAGAACGAAAGATTTCTTTTGCTGTTCCTTTTTCTCGCCTTTGGGAAAATCTGCTGTTTTCGGGTTTGATGGACAAATCTTTGGAACTTTCGGATTTTGCTGTTCCTTCACCTCTATTGGCAACAGACCTTGCCTTCTGAGTTGCTCAATGGTTTTCTTTTCAATCCTGTCAATCCACCCTGAGTTTTCTTTCGGAAACCTCTTTCGATAGACTTTGATACAAGCAGGTAGCTTTTCCCATTCATCATGTTCCATGCACAACTCAATGTAGGGCACAAATGGCTTTACGCCAAGGTCACCATGATTGATGACTTTGGCGTAATAGTTCAATGCTTCAACTATATTGCCTTTGGCTTTCTGTTTCTCGGCATAGTCGAAGTATTTCTGTGCATCATATTTTGTTGGTGCGCCACCAAACAGGCTGTTTAGGAATCCCATTCTATATTATTATCCATTCAACTTGTGAATTTA
>ERZ834798.1398-NODE-1398-length-21818-cov-7.431191_pt1 | contig 21818 bp, 19 predicted proteins | sample MGYA00519689_ERZ834798 | MGnify/ENA primary metagenome ERZ834798 (study PRJEB31850, sample SAMEA3708761) | human gut metagenome | biome: human gut; feature: human-associated habitat; material: faeces | place: China | collected 2014 ...
CCTGTGACCCTCTGCTTGTAAGGCAGATGCTCTCCCAGCTGAGCTATGCTCCCGTTAGCTGTCGTTTTGAGTTGTATCTCTCAGCGACGATATTTATTATACACTATCCAAAGCCATTTGTCAAGAGTTTTTTGAAATTTCTCAAAAAAAGTTTAAGTCCGCAAACGCTTTATTATCGGGCATTTGAATAGCGTACATAAAATATTCATTAAATATTATTCTTTTATTAACCCTAAAATCTCCTCAGGAGTAAAGTGATATTTCTTATCACAGAAGTGACACTCAACGTCAGTACCACCGTCTTTAGAAAGATCTTCAAGTTCTGCCCTGCCCAAAGATATAAGAGCATTCTCTACTCTTTCCCTTGAACAATCGCAACGATAATTAACCTCAAAATCATCAAGAACGTTCGGTTCAAGACCCTCCAAGGCTTTCATTGCAATAGCTTCTGTGGTCATACCACCACATATAAGCTTTGTTACAGACTCCATTCCGTTTATATTCTTCTCTATCTGATCTATAGCTGACTCAGGTGCAAACGGCAAAAGCTGAATAAGAAATCCACCAGCACAATTCACTGTCAGATCTGGATTTACAAGTACGCCAAGAGCGCAGACGCTTGGCACCTGCTCACTGACAGCAAGATAGTTAGTTATATCCTCTGCTATTTCGCCTGAAACAATAGGTACTTGTCCGCAGTACGGCTCTTTAAGTCCCATGTCCTTGACCACACTAAGCGTACCATTAGAGCCTACAGCCCCTCTGACATCAAGCTTGCCTTTATCGTTAAGCGGCAGTTCCACCACTGGATTTTGTACATACGCCTTAACGTTACCCATGCTGTCTGAAACGCATATAAGTGCACCAGTAGGACCGTCACCGTCCATTTTTACAGTAATAGAATCATCTTTACCTTTAAGTCCAAATCCCATGAGCGAAGTACCCATAGCAAGTCTGCCAAGTGCCGCCGTGACCACAGCGGAAGTTTTATGTATCTCCTCAATGCGTGAAACAATATCCTTTCCGTCGATAGCGCTGCACACAACGGAAGCGTCTTTACTTATAACTCTAACTATTCTACCCATAAGATCACCCTCTGTTTATTCTCCTGCACACATAAAGAACTCTCTGCGTTTTATCATTCACTGGCGAGTCCTCAAATCCGTCATACTTTCCTATAAGCTCAAAATCATTTGACTTTACAAGCTCGCTCAAAAACTCGTCCGTATATATCCTCTCTGTGAAATCCTCACTAAAACGACAATAAGAGCCGTCCTCCTGCTCCTCAAAGAAGTCAAGATATATGCTCACGCTGTCATCATCATTAAGCTCATTCTGCCATGCACAGAAAAGCCCATCAAGATCATAGCAGAACGCATTGTCTGCAAGGATCACTCGGTGCTTATACACAGTATTTACATCAAATATGAAAAGTCCACCATCGCAGGTGAATTTTGATACACACTCAAAAGTCTTTCTGACAGCTTCCTCATTTTCAAGGTGATTTATGCTGTCAAGAACACAAACAACAGCATCAACTGCGCCATACAGATCAAGCTCAGTCATATCCTGCATAAGATACTGTATGTTCAGACCGCTTTCATAGCGCTTATCCATGGCTTCTTCAAGCATTTGATCCGACAGATCAACGCCTACCACATCATAATCAAGACGTGCAAGTGCTTCACTGAGCGAACCTGTGCCGCAGGCAAGGTCCAAAACTACCTCATGCTCTGAACTGTATCGTTTTATAAGCTCATGACACCGTGCCGCAATTTTTCCGTAATCGACATTCTCTGTAAGCTTATCATAGTAACAAGCAAATCTGCCGTATCCGCTCATTACTTATCTTCCTTCTTATCCAATCTGTCAAAAACGATATTATATCCGCCTGAGCCGTCATAAGAAAGCGAGCGGTTCACACGGCTTATAGTTGCCGTTGAAGCACCTGTTTCGTTTACTATATCGCTGTAAACATGATCCTTTGTAAGCATTTTTGCAACCTGAAAACGCTGCGAAAGTGCTTTCAGCTCAGGTATAGTGCAAAGATCTTTAAAAAACAGCCTGCATTCCTCGACAGTTTCAAGACAAAGCACTGCTTCATAAAGATCATCTAAATTTTTGATCTCAAGTTTCTCTTTCATGAAAAAAATCTCCTTTACGTTTCATGGTGTAAAGTGTTAAACCATAAATATATTTTAACACAAGTCATGAAAAATGTAAAGGAGAATTATGAATTTTTTATTTACTTACTCTTAATTTTTTCTTCTATTAGGCGTTAGAAAACCGCCGAATGACTTCGGCTCATCAGAAATATCCTCTTTATCATCGTAATATTCCTCTTCTTCGTCCCCTGTATCGCTTTCTAGTTTCTCTGGTGGCGTTATCTCAGCTCCCTCGGATATATCGTCTATTATTGCCCTCAGTTCATCTACGCCCTCTCCTGTGATAGCAGAGAACTCCACACAGGTGATGTCCTCAAAGCATGGTATCTCTGTCTTGAAAGCTTCCATACGTGCTTTTCTGGCGTTAGGCTTAAGCTTATCCGCCTTGGTGAACACGATTATAAATGGTATCTCAGCGTCAATAAGATAATTTATCATCATCAGATCGTCTTTGCTCGGTGGGTGACGCATATCCACAAGCTGAAAAACAAGAGCAAGCTGTCTGCTGCCGTCGTCAAGATAGCCGCCTATAAGACTGCCCCACTGCCTTTTCTCAGACTTTGATACGCTGGCATAGCCATATCCAGGCAGATCAACGATATAGATATTCTCCACAGAAAAGAAGTTTATTGTAACAGTTTTACCCGGCATAGAGCTTACTCTCGCCAAGTTTTTTCTGTTAAGAAGCTTGTTTATCAGCGACGACTTCCCCACATTCGACCTGCCGGAAAAGGCAAATTCAAGTCTGTCAGACTTGGGTATCTGCGAGAATTTTCCAAAGGAAGTATAAAATTCTGCTTTGTTATAATTCATAGGCGCCCTTTCTATACCGTTAATTTTTTTCGCTCCGGCTCGTTCTTGCTTAGGAGTTCAAGCGGAACATTATTTTTGCTGTTTGGAACAAGTGCAACGTCAAGCACATCCTGAATAGTCTTTGCGAACACGAACTCGCAGCAAAGCTTTACTGTATCGTCAACTTCATCAAGATCGCCCTTGTTAGCAAAAGGCACAATAATAGTCTTTACCCCCGCCTTATATGCAGCCATAGTCTTTTCACGGAGACCGCCTATAGGCAATACTTTGCCGCTAAGAGTTATCTCGCCTGTCATAGCAACGTCACTGCGTACTTTTATATTACCCAATGCAGAGATGATGCCCGTTATCATGGTAACACCTGCAGATGGGCCGTCCTTAGGCACAGCACCCTCGGGAGCGTGTATATGCAAATCTTTTTTCTCGTAAAAGTCTTTATCGATGCCATATTTGTCAGCAACGCTTCTGCAATAGCTTACGGCAATCTTTGCAGACTCCTTCATAACGTCGCCAAGTGAGCCTGTAAGCTCTATTCTGCCCTTTCCGTCAAGTACAAGGACTTCCAAAGGCATGACAACTCCGCCCACTGACGTCCATGCCAGACCATTTACAGAGCCAACAGCATCTTTATCTGATACAACATCAGGGAGATATTTCTCATGGCCAAGATATTTTTCAAGATTATCCGCCTTGAAAGTAACTTTCTTAACGCCGTCTTCAACTATCTCCTTAGCAGCCTTTCGGCAAAGCGAGCCTATCTGTCTTTCAAGATTTCTCACGCCAGCCTCTCTTGTGTAGCTGTCTATAAGCTTATAGATAGCATCATTGCAGATGCGTATCTGAGATGCTTTAAGACCGTTCTTACCTTCCTGCTTTTTAATAAGATGTTCCTTTGCAATATGGAACTTCTCCTCCCTAGTATAGCTAGACAACTCTATGACCTCCATACGGTCGAGAAGAGGTGCTTGAACAGTATCGAGAGTATTTGCAGTTGTAATAAACAGCACATCACTTAGATCAAACGGCACTTCAATATAATGATCTCTGAAAGCATTGTTCTGCTCGCTGTCAAGAACCTCAAGCATAGCAGACGATGGATCGCCTCTGAAATCATTGCTCATCTTGTCTATCTCATCAAGAAGAACAACAGGATTTTTACTTCCTGCAAGCTTCATGGCATTCATTATTCTTCCTGGCATTGCACCAACATACGTCTTTCTGTGACCTCTGATATCACTTTCGTCCTTAACACCGCCCAATGAGACCCTAACAAAGTTTCGATTAAGTGCTCTAGCGACAGACTTTGCCACTGAAGTTTTGCCAACGCCTGGAGGACCAACAAGACAGAGGATCTGCCCCTTGACATCAGGAGTAAGCGCTCTTACAGCAAGATTTTCAAGTATTCTATCCTTGACCTTTGCCATGCCATAGTGATCCTTGTCAAGTATCTGCTTTGCCTTTTTAACGTCTGTCCTATCCTTTGTGACAGCATTCCACGGCAATGCAAGCACTGTGTCGAGATAATTTCTCAGCACAACACCCTCCTGTGACATCATACCCATCTTGGAAAGCTTCCTGACCTCGCCCATAAGCTTATCACGAACTTCTTCGGACAATACAAGTGAATCTATCCTATGTGTGTACTCATCGATCTCATTTACATCTGAGCCGTCTTCATTTTCACCCAACTCATTCTGTAACGCCTTGATCTGCTCACGAATATAGTATTCGCGCTGACTTTCTTCTATCTGAGAATGGACCTGACTATGTATCCTTCTTTCAAGAGATAAAACATTGGTCTCTCGTGAAAGTATAGTGACCATAAGAATTAGCTTATCTGAAACAGATGGGGCTTCAAGAAGCGACTGTCTGTCAGTAAAAGCTAACGGAATATTAAATGCCAAACTTTCAAAAAGTTGAACAGGCGTTTTAGAACCGAGTATCTGGGCATAAAGCTCTTCAGGCATTTTAGGAACCACCTTAACATACTCTTCAAACTCATCTAAGACCGAACGAAAAACAGCAAGTTGTTCGTCATCGTCAAGCCTATCCTTTGAATAATTTGGTACAAGTCTTACATCAGCTTCATAGCAATCATCATACTGATAAAACTCAGCAAGTCTCGCTTTACGCAGACCTTCTACATAGCATCTGTATATTCCATCAGGTGCTTTAACGATCTGTCTTACCTTTGCTACAGTACCCACCTTGAACATATCCTTTTTTTCAGGCATTTCAAGATAAACGTCTTTTTGCGCACAAAGAAAAACAAGTCGATCGCCGTCCATGGCATTTTTCATGCTCTTTATAGTTCTTGGTCTGCCAACATCAAAATGCATAGACATTCCAGGAAAAACTACCAGATCTCTCGTTGGAACACACGGCATAATATTATTTATTTTAACATCAGTTTTATCTTTCATAGTTGCTCCATTTCCTTACAGCTCTACAAATACTGTAATGCTTTGTTATACAGCTTTAGTATATAATATCACATTTATGATACATTTGCAAGCCCCACTCAGAAACTTCCCCTTAACAAAAAGAGGCACCTATAAAGGTACCTCAAAATAGAAAACACTATTAGTCAGCTACATATGGAAGAAGTGCCACATGACGTGCTCTCTTGATAGCTGTTGTAAGTTCTCTCTGATGATAAGCACAAGTGCCAGTTACACGTCTAGGGAGGATCTTAGCTCTCTCTGTCATGCACTTTCTAAGCTTTGCGATATCCTTATAGTCGATCTTTTCAGCTCTGTCTGCACAGAACATACAAACCTTCTTACGACCTCTCTTCATAGGTCTGCTTGTATTTCTTTCCTTTTCCATGGTAAATTTCCCTCCTTAGAGAAATATTTTTTCAAAACTCCTCTGCTTAGAACGGTACTCCGTCATCGGTCAATACTTCTTCAAAATCATCAAGGTCACCAATGGACAAAGCGTCATTTGATGGAGCATTGTTATAGTTATTCTGATTAGAATTGTTTGCAGGCTGTGAATATCCACCATTGTTCTGCTGGTAATTATTCTGCTGATAACCACCATTTCCGTAGTTATTGGAATAGTTACCTGCTCCCTGCTGTTTTGGTTCACCTGTGAAAGACACACTGTCAACATTGACCTCAGTTGTATAATGCTTTACACCATTCTTGTCATCATAAGAACCTGTTCTTATCTGACCTTCAAGAGCGATCATTCTGCCCTTTGAAAAGTATCTGTTGATAAATTCAGCTCTCTGCCCCCAAGCAGTGCAAGTAATAAAATCAGTCTGCCTTTCAGCACCCTGACGAACCGGTCTGTCAACTGCAACATTGAATCTCAAAACTGCATTTCCACTAGGAGTCTGTCTTACTTCAAGATCCTGAGTGATCCTACCCATTAAAATAACTCTGTTAAGCATAACTTTTCCCTCTTTCGCAGTTTTACTTGACCGTTACTAAGAAACGGATCACGCCGTCTGTGATACCAAGAATTCTCTCAAGCTCAGCTGGAAACTCAGGCGTAGATGTGAATGACCACAGTACATAAGTACCTTCTGTTTCATAATTGATAGCATAAGCCAGCTTACGCTTGCCCCAATTACTAAGTGTAACGTCGCTTGCGTTAGCCTCGATCAAGTCATTGAACTTAGCTGTGAGTGTGTTTACAGCCTCCTCGTCAAGCTTAGAGCTGAAAATTACCATAGCCTCATAAGACTCATTAATTTTTGCCATTGCATTTGCACCTCCTTTTGGATTTCGCCTGTGCCGCAATTTGCACAAGCAAGGATAACTCAATTATTATAACACAAGACCGATTATCTGTCAAGTGTCACTTGCGTTTTTTTATGAACTTTTTGTAAAATCATGCAAATATCTTTGTAACACCAAAAATGCCAAACACAACTATCGCAGAATAAACGGCAAAGCCAAGAATAACAGCACCCCATGACGTACCGCCCTTTGCTTCTATCTTTTCGGCTATCTCCTGCTCAGTGCCGTCCTCCGACCTTATCTCACGGATCTTTTTTTGTGCAAACTTATAATACATATAATTGCCGAAAAAGCCTGCCACAAACTGAAGTGCCATTGAAACATACCATGTCGCAGCGGAAATGCCCTGAAAAACCCTTCCAGTCACATCGATGCCGATATCAAGCGAGAAACCCATTGTTCCTGCACTAAGATATTCTATCGCAGTAGGGATATTGAGCAGTGCCGTAGCCACAAGCATGATGATACCCACTAGATTCATTTTTCTAAACAGAAAATACAGGTGTGGAAAAAGAAAAGCCGCAAAGTTTATGGAAATCTTTCCACCAAATTTACCAAAACGTATAAAGTTAGACAAAAATATGAGCGGATTTGTCTTTACAAATTTTGCATAGTCATCTAGTTTAATGCCTTCAAGATCTGAGTCCTTATCAAATACAACCTGTCTGCCAAACGGGCCGTAAGGCTGTCCGTCAGGGCCGGTCTGCTGAGCGTTATTTTGCGTGTCCATGTCGTTGAATGGACGTTCCTCAGTATCATTTTTCGTAAGCGGTGTTCCGCACTTTTCACAAAATAACTTGTCAGGCGGATTTTCAAAACCGCAGCGTATACAGCGTATATTCTCACTTTCTACACTCTCCTGAGTTTGCTCCCAGCTTTGACCACTTTCATGCAAAGCGTCATTTATGCACTTTCCTTCTTTGAGATAACACTCACGATGATAAGGCGTGCCACACTCAGGACATACAACTATATCGTCACCATCTTTGAATGCTTCTCCGCAGGAAAAGCATTTTTTTCCTGTATAATTAGCCATATCAGGTTTCCTTTCTTGCTGAAACAGGCTTTTTAAAGCCTTTAAATAACATTATAGCACAACTTTCAGGAAAATGCTATAGTTTTTTTATATTTTTCCTTTACTTTTCACAAAAAAAGTTTTATAATATATAATGATATAAAATAAGGAGAAAAAGATATGGTATTTTTAGAAAACTTAAAGTCAGAGCTTGAAGCTCTTAGACCTATCATCAGCGAGCTGCATGACGTATACGATATTGAACGTTCTCAGGAAAGGATCGCAGAGCTTCACGAAAAAGCCGCAGAGCCTAATTTTTGGGACGACATGGAGAAATCACAGAAGGTTTTGCAGGAAACAAGAAATCTTGAGGGCAAGCTGGAAAAATACAATAAATTCAAGTCGTCATTTGAGGATATCGAAGTGCTTATTGAAATGGCAGCCGATGAGGGTGACGAGGACATGATCGACGAAATACAGTCTGAGCTTAAAACTCTAAAAGAGGGTCTTGACGCTGCACAGCTTGACACTCTGCTCACAGGCGAGTATGATCACAACAACGCTATCATCAACTTTCATGCAGGAGCAGGCGGAACTGAGGCGCAGGATTGGAGCGAAATGCTTTTCAGGATGTATCACAAATGGTGTGAAAGCCACGGCTTCAAAATGACTACTCTTGATTATCTCGAGGGTGCAGAGGCCGGCATGAAGAGTGCCTCCGTTATCGTGGAGGGTGAAAACGCTTATGGCTATCTTAAAAGCGAAGCAGGAATACACAGACTTGTGCGTATCTCACCTTTCGACAGCTCAGGAAGCAGACACACGTCATTCTCAGCGGTGGACGTTATGCCTGAAATAGACGATACAATCGAAGTAGATATCCGTCCTGAGGACATTAAAATGGACGTTTATCGTGCAAGCGGTGCAGGCGGACAGCACATCAACAAAACCTCATCAGCCGTAAGACTTACCCACATACCAACAGGTATCGTTACATCATGCCAGACACAGCGTTCACAGTTCCAGAACAGGGATTATGCAATGAAAATGCTCAAAGCAGAGCTTATCAAAATAAAAGAGCGTGAACATCTAGAGAAGATAGAGGATATAAAGGGTGTTCAGAAAGAGATCGCATGGGGTGCTCAGATACGTTCCTATGTTTTCATGCCATACACTCTTGTAAAAGATCACAGAACGGGTTTTGAAAACAGCAATGTAAACGCTGTTATGGACGGCGACCTTGACGGTTTCATAAACGCTTATCTCAAAGCGCTTTCACTTGGCGAGATCGAAAAATAATTAGCATAAACAAAGGACAGTTCAAACGAGCTGTCCTTATGTTTTTTATGAGATTGTTTTGCCTTTTTTTCTGCTCTCTTTGGTCTTGACAGGAGTTTCTTCCGCCGCTCTATCCTCAAAGAGCTTTTCGTCAGGGTCTGCATCCTTATATGCAAACTCAGGATTGCTTTCACCACGCTGATCGTAGTAAGGCTGGATAACGTGTTTTCTGATAACAGGATAACAATTGAAGCAAGTCACGAAGCATATGAACGAAAGAGGCCAAAATGGCAATATGAACAGAGAATACGGCAGGAAAAGATACATCATAACAATAACGATAAGCGATGCCAGAAGTGACCAAAGAGACTGCTTTATGCCAAGACTCACAAGATAAAACGAGTTCTTTATTATCTGCTTCATGTTAAGGTTAGTGGAGCTTATCATAAGATAGATGTAAAAGTGCATCATGAAGAATACGATAAGACAGCTTATGCAGATAACAAACGGAATGTATATCATGGAGTTCTGCTCTGCCCAATATTTATACATTGGAATCCCGACCATAAATCCTATAGCGAAGATGATATCTATGGCACCCATGATAGTGCCCTGCTTGAAATTCTTCTTGAAAGAATCCCAGAAATCATGTAGCAGAAACGCATTTCTTTCCTGAGAATAATTTCGGCAAACCTTTGTCATTGCAGCCGTTGCAGGTCCTACCAATACTGACGGTATCGCCAGTAAGAGCCATATTGGATTTGATGTCATAAGCATAAGTATAACCATAAGCGTCATCGGTATGCAAAAAACGAAATACAGCAAATTAAGCTCCATAAGCTTCCACATATGCCTGCCATAGACTTCAAAAAACTTAAAAATACCCTTTTTCTCCTGAGGTGCTTTAAGCACACCTCTGCCAGGGGTATTGTAATTACCAAATAAAGACATTACACCGCTCCTTAAAATTAATAGTCCCCGAAATTGCCCCGAATTTTATTTCATTCTTTGTATACTGTATACTAAATTCGTCCTGCAAAAATAATCGTCAGCAGACATTCAAGCGCAGCCGCAACAGCCGCCGCCGCTTCAAGCACAAGAAACTTAACAGCATAAAGCCGCACCGTCTGTCGCAGACCGCTATGCTGTCCCTCAGAAAAAACAATGCACAGCAGGATATTTGACATAACAACAGCTTCCCTTGCGGCTATCATAAGTGCCGCCGCTGTTATGACTGCAGGAAGAAGTACAAACATCGCTGAAAGTAATGCACCATGTCCGCCGTAAATGCTGTAAAGCTGAGACATTGCAACACCCCAGCCCATGCCACGCAACAGCAATACTGCAACAGCTAAAGGCTGTCCCAGTGAAGAAAAACCTGACAAAAACACAACTGCTAAAAAAACAGTCGAACTGAAAAAAGACCTCACAAGAATTTCTTCAAGATCACCTGACGACCTCACGTCAACAAAGCTGTTTGAAAACACCGACAGCATTGAAAGCTCGTCGCTGCCCATAAAGCAAAAAGTAACAGCACCCAAAAGCGCACCGATCAGGATAGCTCCTGCAAAAAATGCAAGAACTCCGCTTTTGTATATGCCTGTCCCGCTGTTCATTATACATCACTCCTTTGAGTAATGTATATGCCACGGTGCAGAAAAAATAACTATTTTGAAAGCTCGTAAGCTCTCTTAGTGCAAGCCTTACAGCAGTCCTCAACAGTCTTTGGCAGACCGCCCTCACGGAGCTTTTCAAGACCAGCGATAGTTGTGCCACCCTTTGATGATACCATTTCAATAAGCTCGTCAAGTGACTTGCCACTGTCAGTTATCATTTTAGCAGAGCCGATAAGCGACTTTGCAAAAAGATCTCTTGCAACTGTTTCATCAATATCAACGCTCTTTGCATACTCTACGAATGCCTGAGCATACAGATAGATAAAAGCCGGAGATGAGCCGTTTATTGCTATTATCTCTTTCATTTTATCCTTGGATATGACGGCATACATACCGCATGAGCCAAAGATATTGCAAACAAGCTCAAACTCCTCATCTGTTACGCTGTCAGAGCGTGAAAGAGCAGTTGCGCCCTCCCCAAGAAGAAGAGGCGTGTTTGGCATAACAAGGACTACCTTTGCGCCAGCCACAGTTTTTGAAGCGATATAATCATCTGTAATGCCTGCGCAGATAGAAACTATGACCGTATCTTTTGTTACCGCAGGAGCTATCTCATCAAGCACCTCGTCAAGCTGCTGAGGCTTAATTGCAAGAAAAACATACTCTGACTTTTCCACTACCTCTGCACAGTCTGAACATTTTACTGTTCCAAGCTCGTCAAGTCTATCAAGTATCGGAGCATATTTATCAAAAGCGTAAAGCTGAATATCCTTACGCATTTTACTGCCTGCAATGCCTTTCATGATAGCATAGCCCATATTTCCTGCACCGATAAAACCAACATTTATCATACACTCAAGACCTTTCTGAATAAAAGGCATAAGTCTGCCTTAAAAATAACTTAATTTTAATTATACACTAAATCTCTGCAAATTTCAAGTGTTTCACCTAAATTTCACATTAGCACCCCATTTTTATTGTATATTTTCACGCAAAAAGCAGCGACATTTCTGCCGCTGCTTTAAATCATGTATTTGTAGCTTTATGTCCAAACTGTGTTCTTACTTTTTCATAAGCAAACTTCACAGCAGGCAGGAATATCATGAGCAAGATCAGATCCACAGGGAGCTGGATAAGATTTTTCGCTATTCTCGGTGTGCAGTATGTGAGAAAACCACTCATTCCTTCTTTGGTGAGGTTTGTGATGCCAAAAGTCTTGTTTACATAAAGTGTATACAGGAAATAAGAATTAAGTCCTATATTACAGAAAAGTATAACACTTCCTCTTGCAATTGCGATCCTTATGTAGCTTTGAAGCTTTTTGTTGTTAAAATCGCACTTATACAACAAACAGCCGTAGATGATACCTGAAATAATAACTACCATTGCAAGCTGTGGACTGTAGGCTCTCGGAGATTTGTTCTGCACTATGTATCCCAGAAAGTCCAACACAAATGTAGACATTCCGCATACCACAGGTCCGTAAAGCATACCTATAGTACAGGTCGCAAGAAAAGTGAAACCGATCCTCAAGTCAGGCGTTACCTCAATGGAAAATGATCTGATAGCAAACGCCAATGCTATCAATATTCCAGTTGTTGTCAATGTTCTAAGATCTTTCAGTGACTTGAAAGAGTCGTAGAACATTCTTCCGAAGCTCTTCATAAATTTACCTCCTTATTCTGCGAGCTTATCGCTTTGTGCATAACGGAGCATAAAAACAGCTCTGCACACTACCCATGCGGGATGTGCAGAGCCGCTATAAAAAGCTTCAATTACACATTCAGCGGGATGCGAAAACTGAACCGCAAAGGTTCTGCCTTTTTCGTTCCGACGGCAACTCCCCGTCCGACGGACACTTAACGCTCAGTTTTCTACTCTGTAATATGTCAAAGTCTTAAAGACTCAGACCTCGTGAAAAATTAGAATGCAGTTTCATTGAGGATCTTGTAAAGTTCATCCTCGAAAGGCTTCTTCATTGAAAGCGCTTCCTGAATATCTACATCATATATCTTGTTGTCCTTCATACCAACAACTCTGTTGCCAATGCCCTGTTCAAGCAGTTCAACAGCGTGGTAACCCATTTCAGTTGCAACAACTCTATCTCTTACTGTAGGAGAGCCGCCTCTCTGAACGTGGCCGAGAATAGTAGCTCTTGATTCGATACCGGTAAGATCCTGAAGAGTTCTTGTGATATACTCTGTCTTGCCAACACCCTCAGCAACCACGATGATGAAATGTGTCTTGCCTGACTTCTTTGTCTGCTCCATCTTCTGAGCAATAGCATTGAGGTCATAAGGCTTCTCAGGTGTGATAACAGCCTCAGCGCCTACAGCAGCAGCAACGTTGATAGCAATGTAACCAGCGTTTCTGCCCATTACCTCAACTACTGAACATCTGTCATGTGACTGTGCTGTATCTCTGATCTTATCGATCATTTCCATAGCTGTGTTCATAGCTGTGTCATAACCGATAGTATATTCTGTGCATGAAATATCGTTGTCTATAGTACCAGGCAGACCGATACATGGGATACCCTGTGCTGAAAGGTCAGCCGCACCTCTGAATGAACCGTCACCACCGATAACTACGATACCGTCAAGACCCATTTCAAGGCACTTATCTCTGCCCTTCTTTACGCCCTCGATATCTCTGAATTCAGGACATCTTGCAGTATAAAGACAAGTACCGCCTCTCTGGATTATGCCTGAAACAGTTCTTGCATTCATCTCAATAACTTCACCGTTAAGAAGGCCGTTATATCCTCTGAGGATACCTACGACTTCCATACCCTTTGCAAGACCAGCTCTGCATACTGCTCTGACAGCAGCGTTCATTCCCGGAGCATCTCCTCCGCTGGTAAGTACACCAATTTTCTTAGCCATGTAAAATACCTCCAAACCAGGAAACAATTTATCCTGTTACTTTCCTAATAATCTATAATGAGCATAGCACAAAGCCCCTGAATTGTCAAGGGCTTTGTTTATTTTTTAACATTTTATTAAACGTTTTCGTTATTCAGCAGGCACAACAGCTGGAGCTGGTGTTGTTTCAGAAGAGCTGCCTGTGTTCGTATCAGGCTTAGGCTCTGTTGCCTTTGTTGTAGTGGTCGTAGTAGTCACAAGACCTGCGGAAACTGTAACTGTAAGCACATCACCATTTTTAACATTCACAGTGTTTCCAACATTAACGCTTGTCGCCATAACATATCCTGCAGAAACAGAGCTTGAGAAATCGGTAACAACCTTATACTTGATATTATAAGAATCAAGCAGCTCAAGGTAAGCCTTCTTTGACAGGCCAGAGAAATCAGGAACAGGAACATTTTCAGGGCCTGCACATACTTTAAGAACAAGCTCATTTTTCAAAGACGGATCAAAATCAGTACCCTCTGGTATGCTCTGCTCTTTAACAACGTCCTTATCGTCAACATCAGAATAATAATATTCAGCCTTGATAGTAAAATCCTCACCAAGCTGTTTTACAACAGTATTGTATTCCAGACCCACAACGTTAGGCATTATAGCGCCATAACCATATTCTGACTGACTTTCAGCATCAGTCACCTTAGGCGTAGCAACTGTGGTGCTGTAAACGAACACCTCGCTGTCAACTCCATCTGCATCATCAGAAGAAATGACCTTATCCTCAGACGAATCATTATTGCTGTCCGACGGACCTGAAAACAACTCATATAGCAGAAAAACTGAAAGCAAAAGCACTATCACAAGCACCGTCCAGCCTATTATCGTAGCCGTTTTATTCTTAGGCTTTTCTTCCTCACGAGTCTGCTGTGGCATTTGCCTTGACTGCGTTCTTTGTCTTGGAACATGCTGTATAGGAATAGTCTGAGTTGAACCCTTAGGGTGTTCCATATGCGTTGTATGCTGCTCAAAAAGTGCAGTAACAAGCTCTGAAACTGTCTGTATTCTTTCTTCGCCACGAACTCTCATAGCTCTTGAAAGAACTCGAGAGATATGCTGTGGTATTCTCGGATTGACTCTGCAAGCCTCGACCATCGTATCATTCTTAGTACGGGTATAAGCGTCAAGGGGCATACAGCCTGTTAGTATTCTATAAAGAACTGCAGCAAGTGCATAAACGTCAGTCCATGTGCCCTGCCATTCTAACGAAGAATATTGTTCAGGGGCGGTATATCCTGAATAGAATTCAGGAGAAAGCCCTGTATTAGATGTTCTTATAGAACTTATGCAAAAGCCTGTAAGTTTAAGCTCACAATCAGTTGTAACAATAATATTTTCAGGAGATATTCCCCTGTGTATGATACCTGCATTATGTATAATGCTCAATGTTGTAAACAATGGCACAAAAAGCTTTTTGACCTGTTCCCATGTGAGAAAGCCTGTATTTGACTGTAAAAATTTCTTTAGCGTCACGCCCTCCACATATTCGAGTATGACATAGGTCGTATTATTCTCGCAAAACATATCCTTTGCCGTGGCGATATGCTGAAGATTTCTCATGCGTGAAAGAACTTTGTTCACGTCCGCAAACTCAGACATAAATGTCTTATACTTAGCCAGACAATCCGGATTCACCACAAGCCGCTGGCTTTCACTATCTCTTTCGCAAAGGGTGTCAGGCATATACTCTCTTGCCACACACTTGCATTTGCCAACCATATCGTAGCAAATGTAAGACGCACCCTCACCATTATATGAAAGCATTTTTCCAACTATATATCTGTTGTCAAGCACTGTTCTCGGTGCAAGATAAGCCTGTAAATGCGGGATATCGTCGGTATAGTTACAATAATGACAGCGACCGTCAGAACCAAGTTCGTTCATACAGCCCATACATAATTTAGTACTAGGATCCATACCGAACCTCCTTTTTACGTTATTCATCAATTTATATTAGCAACAAACCGAGCATAAGTCAAGTTTTTTTGTGAAATTGTAGAATTTACGCAACAATTTGTATTTCTTTTGTAACATTATGACCCTTTTACAGATACTCAGGATAAATAAGCGTAGAAGAATAATACAGATACTTATTATCCGTATCGAACGTTACATTAAGCACCACAGGCTGATCATCGCCTGCGTCATTCTCATACCAATAGCGGTATATATAATTTTTAGTGTCTTTTGACCACACGATGCCGTAATATTCAAGGTCTATGGCATCTGACAAGCCATTCCACTTTGCTCCTTGTTCAAACTTATCAAGGTTGATAGCTTTACTCTTTTTTTCACCGTTTGCATTGTTTTTAAGCACCTTGAAATTTGAATATTTTACAGTTTGTATACGTTCTTCATCATCAACAGTAACAAGTGCCGCCCATTCAGGATAATTTATGCCATCAACATTAACACTGTCATCAGACTCAATGATATAATCAAAATTCAGTGCATTGTTCACTCCCTGAAAAGCCGATTCGTCCTTAAAGTGCATATCAAGCTTTTTCTGAGCCTTTGCAACATCAACGCCGATATATTCAGAAATGCTCTCAGCGGTGTTTTCACCCTTTCCGCTTATAATATTTACAACGATAAGGACGACAAGCACCACAAGAAGCACTACCGCCACCGTTATAAGAATAAGCTTGAGCTTGCTTTCAGACAATTTATGTTTTTTCCCACCCACTATTTCCACATTTAGCGGTTTATTCTGCTTTTTGAAACGCTTCATGATAGATGTATTTTTGTCTGGTCTTAATCTTGTGTCACAGTTAGGACAGAAAATGTCATCATCGTCAACTGACTTGTGGCATTTAGGACACTCCATAAAAACAACTCCCTTTTGCAACATCCGTGCATTTGCACACTTTTTCAAAACAAGTATACCATAATCTCTGTAAAAAGTCAACAAACGAAAAACAGCGGACAGGAGTCTATCCGCTGTAAAAAACATATATCAGAAGTGCATCTGGTCAGGGTCTTCGATATCTTTTGCAAAACAGCCTGCAACAGGTATCGTTTTGCTGCGATATTTTGAAAGGCCTGCTGCTGTCTCATCGTCAACGATAAATGCCTTATCAACAACTGCATTCTTCGCTTTAAGTGTCATGACCTGAACGCCTATAGTATCTCTCGTGGACTTAGGCATAAGAAGTGCAGTATCAAATATCATTGCTCTTCCGTTAGTTGTGCGAAGCATTATCTCAGCGTTATCCTGCACAAAGAACATTCCCACAAGCTTAGCCTTTGCAGAATAAGCGTTGGCAAGCTTCTTTCTGTTGGTCTTTGTTTCATAGGCATTGAGCGGCACTTTTGCCACCTTTCCGTTTTCAAAACAGAATATCATATAGCCCGAATAATCCACAGTATTCACCATGGACACAACGCCCTCACCGTCATCAAAACCAAGCTTTGCAGGAATATAGTCGCCAAGAGAGCTTGCCTTTGTGTCGGCAAACTGAGATACCTTGGTCTTATACACAGCCGCCTTGTCCGAGAAGAACAGAAGCTCCGTTTTGTTGGTGCTTTCCATTTCCTGAAGCGGACCGTCGCCCTCTTTATACTTCTGCTCGCTTGCCATTCTCAGTGATTGCGGAGTACATTTCTTGAAATAACCGCTTTGAGATAGGAAAAGCTTGCAGGCGTAGTCAGGGATATCGTCCTCTATGTCTATCTCCTCGATATCAGTCTTATAATAGAACTGAGTTTTTCTTGGCTGACCATACTTCTTTGAAACTTCCTTTAATTCGGAAATGATGATATTCTTTATTTTTCTGTCGCTTCCAAGAATATCTTCAAGCTCTGCAATAGCTTTTTCAAGGTCCTCAGTTTCGGCAGTTCTTTTGAGGATATACTCACGGTTAAGGTGTCTGAGCTTTATTTCAGCCACATAATCAGCCTGTATCTCATCAATGCCGAAGCCTATCATCAGGTTTGGAACGACTTCAGTTTCTTCCTCTGTCTCCCTGATTATTTTTATAGCCTTGTCTATATCAAGGAGTATCTTTCCAAGACCTTTCAGAAGGTGGAGCTTGTCTTTCTTCTTTGCAAGATCAAATCTTGTTCTGCGTCGAACGCAATCCATTCTGAACGCTACCCATTCTTTAATTATATCATAAACGCCCATTATTCTTGGATAGCCGTGAACAAGTATATAGAAATTGCATGAATACGAGTCCTGAAGCGGCGTCAGCTTATAAAGCTTTTGCATAAGCTTGTCAGGGTCTACGCCCTTTTTGATATCTATACCTATTTTCAGACCGTTAATGTCCGTTTCATCACGGATATATGATACCTCTCTTATCTTGCCTGCCTTAACGAGAGCAATTATCTTCTCGATTATTGCTTCAACTGTGGTAGTGGCAGGTATCTCAACGATCTCAAGACACCTTGACTCCTTGTCATACTGATATTTTGCTCTCAGCTTAACAGAGCCTTTTCCTGTGCGGTATATCTTATCAAGCTCCTCCTCATCATATAGAAGTGAAGCACCGCCCGGAAAGTCAGGTCCCTTCAGCGTTTCAAGAGCGTTAAAATCAGGATTTTTCATAAGTCCGATAGTTGTCTCGCAAACCTCGCTGAGATTGAACGGACAAACTGATGAAGCCATAGAAACACCTATACCAACGTTTGCATTAACAAGTATTGACGGGTAAGTAGCAGGAAGCAAGGTCGGCTCTGTGGTGGTGTTATCGTAGTTAGGAACAAAATCAACAGTGTCCTTGTCTATATCTCCGAAAAGCTCCTGACAGATAGGCATGAGCTTTGCCTCAGTGTATCGAGAGGCAGCATACGCCATATCTCTTGAATATGCCTTACCGAAGTTACCCTTACTCATTACATATGGGTGCAAAAGCGCTTCATTGCCCTGTGAAAGTCTTACCATGGTTTCATATATAGCACCGTCGCCGTGAGGATTGAGCCTCATGGTCGCACCAACGATATTGGCAGACTTTGTGAGCTTTCCGTTTAAAAGTCCCATTTTATACATGGTATAAAGCAGTTTTCTGTGTGAGGGCTTAAAGCCGTCTATCTCAGGGAACGCTCTTGATACCAAAACGCTCATGGCATATGGCATATAGTTCTTTTCAAGAGACATTGTTATCTTTTCATCTGCAACAAGTCCTGCGCCCTCGATATATGCGTTGTTATTTGGTTTAGCAGTCTTTTTAGGCTCTGCCTTTTTTCTTGCCATAAAATCTATCCTTTCTGCGCCGAATATATTTTCAGATGCAAATTATGAAATATCCGCCATATCAAGATAATCAACACCATTATTGGTGATGAAATCTTTTCTTCCCTGCAGATCGTCACCCAAGAGCATATCGAACATCCACTGTGTCTGCTCGATATCGTCAGGCTCTATCTTTATAAGACGTCTTGTGGCAGGGTCCATTGTCGTAAGGCTCATCATCTCCGCCTCGTTCTCGCCAAGACCTTTTGAACGCTGGATATCAAACTTTTTATTGCCTATCATTTTGAGTATCTTTGTCTTTTCGTTCTCGTCATATGCAAAGTAAGTCTTGTCGGAAGTCGTTATCTCAAAGAGCGGTGACTCCGCAATATAAACATATCCTTTTTCAATAAGGGTCGGCACAAGTCTGTAAAGCATTGTGAGTATAAGCGTTCTGATATGGAAGCCGTCAACATCGGCATCAGTACAGATAACTATCTTGTTCCAGCGTAGGTTGTCGAGATTGAACATAGATATCTCCTTGTTTTTGCCCGTCTTGACCTCAACGCCGCAGCCTATGACTTTTATAAGATCTGTGATTATCTCGTTCTTGAAAATCTTATCATAGTCAGCTTTCAAACAGTTGAGTATCTTTCCTCTTACAGGGATAACAGCCTGAAACTCTGCATTTCTTGCCATTTTTACAGAACCGAGCGCCGAGTCGCCCTCCACGATGTAAAGCTCACGCTGAGAAAGGTCTTTTGAACGGCAGTCAACGAATTTCTGCACCTGATTTGAAAGGTCGATAGAGCCTGCAAGCTTTTTCTTCAGGTCTATTCTTGACTTCTCAGCCTTTTCACGGCTTCTCTTGTTTACAAGAACCTGCTCTGCTATCTTCACCGCTTCGTCAGGATTTTCAATAAAGTATATCTCGAGATTGTGCTTTAAAAACTCTGTCATGCACTCCTTGATAAACTTGTTTGTGATAGCTTTCTTTGTCTGATTGGCATATGAAGTCTGTGTAGAAAATGAACTTGAAACAAGCACAAGGCAATCCTCGATATCCTGAAAAGTAATAGGCTTTTCGTTTTTCAGATACTTATTGTTGCTTTTGAGATAAGCATTTATCTGAGATGTGAAAGCACTCTTTACAGCGTCCTCCGGTGAGCCACCATGTTCCAGAAAGCTTGAATTGTGATAATATTCAAGACATTTTACCTGATTAGAGAAAGTGAACGCCACAGAAAGCTTTACCTTGTAATCGTCTTTGTCATCACGGTCACGACCCTTGCGGTCGCCTGTGAAAAACTGCACCGAGGTCAGAGGCTTTTCACCTGCTATCTCTGCAACATAATCGGCGATACCATTCTCATAATAGAACGTCTTTTCTTCAAAAGAATTGTTCTCACGCTGTATGCGCAGGATAAATGTGATATTAGGGTTTACTACAGCCTGCTTTTTCAGAACGTCCTCAAAATATTCGTTCTCAATTTTTATATCAGTGAAAACTTCAAGGTCAGGTCGCCAATGTGTCTTTGTACCTGTCTTTTTCTGCTTTGTTTCTTCCTTTTTAAGACCGCCAACGTTTCTTCCCTTTTCAAAGTGCAGGTCATACTTATATCCGTCACGGAAAACCTCGACGTCCATAAACTCAGATGAATACTGCGTCGCACAAGCACCTAGTCCGTTAAGACCCAACGAATATTCATAGTTATCTCCGCCGTTATTATTATACTTGCCACCCGCATAAAGCTCACAGTAAACAAGCTCCCAGTTATATTTTTTCTCACGCTGGTTATAGTCAACAGGACAACCACGTCCGAAGTCTTCCACCTCGATAGAATCGTCATTGTACTTTGTAACGATTATCTTATCGCCATGACCGTCACGAGCCTCGTCTATAGAGTTTGAAAGAATTTCAAAAACAGAATGTTTACAGCCCTCAAGTCCGTCAGAGCCGAATATTACCGCAGGACGCTTTCTTACTCTGTCCTCACCCTTAAGGGATACTATATCTTCATTTGTATATTCCTTTTTATTTGCCATTTCTCATTTCCTTTCTTACGGATCTGAAGAATTTTTTACATACAAATTATATTATAACACAAAGTCAACGATTTTGTAAATACATTAATTAAACATTTTTCAGAGCAAAGCCGAACATTTGTTTTGTTACTAATAAACAAAAACATAGGCTATTGATTATTTGAAAAAAATATTATATAATATAGGTAGCTTAAAAAATCGGAGGACAAAATGGATATTACGATAAATGCACCGCAGACCGAAAGCAACTCAAATTCTGCCAAAGCAATGACCCTTAATAATGGGCTGATATGGTTCATATGCTTTGTTCCGCTTATCGGCTTGTTCCTTGAAAACTATGCAAACTCTGCCACCGCAGGAGCGTTCCTGTGGATACTTGTTCCGCTGTTCATGATAGGCTGTTCCATTGCAGATTGCAAACAGCTTATAAAGCATGGCATTGATGCTGCACACCTTTTCAAATGGGTATGGCTAACACCTTTTTATGTTTATAAGCGTGAAAAGCTTTGCGGCAGAGAGCGTTATAAAGCAATAATGTGTGGATTTTTCATTATCGCTGCACTGTTCATGAATGGTTTTACGCAGAGCATAAAAATAGACAACGACTATATGCTCGTATCTGCACAGAACAGTTATGTGCAAAGCCTTGACAACTTTTCGGGAAATTCATCAAAGGTAATCGGTGAGTGCATAGCTTCTTATCTAAGCGAGGACGCAAAGTGGGATTGCACAAAGAACGGTCACAACTACACAGTAACAGTAAAAGGCAAACATGGCTCTGATAACTACACTATTTCCTTTTTAATAGTATATGACGGCTTCACCTACAGAAAATTCACCATTACAGACGTGATAAAAAATAAAGTATCACTCCGTGACGATGAATTTAGTGCTGTATGCAAAGAGATATTCACAGAAGATAAAAGCGACACCAACAGTAGCAATGAAGAAAGTTCAAATTCACAAACAGAATAATTTCATGGCGCTGTAAAAAAACGCGCAATAAAAAAAGACTGCAACCACCCTTAAAAGGGTA
>ERZ834798.1424-NODE-1424-length-21557-cov-6.863734_pt1 | contig 21557 bp, 19 predicted proteins | sample MGYA00519689_ERZ834798 | MGnify/ENA primary metagenome ERZ834798 (study PRJEB31850, sample SAMEA3708761) | human gut metagenome | biome: human gut; feature: human-associated habitat; material: faeces | place: China | collected 2014 ...
TCCCTCCTTTATATTATTATATATAAATATTTCTATAAGAAATAATAATAACTAATTTTTAAAATGCTGAATTTAATATAGTCATGACCACTTTCCATATTCCAAATGCCCCAAAAGATACTACACAACCTATTGCATATGGAATCAACTTTTCTTTTATTTTCGCTTGTCCAGATACGCCAGAAGTTATAAATTGAATTCCCATTACAGTTCCAATTATTACCGCAACTGCGACTGCTATTCCTAACAAAATCCAATATAATGTATTTATCGCATTTTCTTCATTCTCTTTGTCAAGTACTTCGCTTCCATCTGCATCATTTAAAAAACTATCGCCTTTATTATATATATCAGTCAGTGTTAATGCCTTTGAGTATGTTGGAGTTGCTATACTAATTAATATTATCATTACTATACATATTATATTAAAATATTTCTTCATATATTGCAACCTCCTTTTTATATTTTAGAATACATTTGCGATTTTTGCCAATGTAGAAACTATTGTAACAATTGTTGAAACAATAAATATTCCTAAAGCAACTGGTATCAGCTTTTTCTTATATTCAGCCTTTTCTTCGACACTTCCCACAATATATGACAAACCTATTACAGATAGAGAAATTACTGAAATAACTATTGAAATTTGAAATAATATATTATAAATTTTTCCAACAATACCTCCAACAAGTTTAGCATCAATTTCTCCTGAATTTCCAGGATCATATGAACTTGGATCTATGCCATAATCTGCATAAGAAATATTTGGAATCGTTACCAATAAAAAAGCAGATACTATTATTGTTATACATATAAAAACTATTTTTTTCATATATTACCTCCTTTTTTAGATTTTTTTGTCAAATATTATCCTATACACTATTAATTTTACTACATTAATTTATTTTAGTCAAATATTTTTTCGCGATTTCGTTTATGTCTCTTCCATCTGCTGCTACACCGCATTTTTCTTTAGCTAGTTTCATAACTTTTCCCATGTCCTTCATGCTTGATGCACCTGTTTCTTCAATTATTTGACTTATTATTTTTTCTAGCTCTTCTTTTTCCATTTTTTTAGGTAAGTATTCATTTAATACATTTATTTCTTCTTCTATTTGTGCTATTAGGTCTTCTCTGTTTGCTTTTTTGTAGTCTTCTAATGAATCTTCTCTTTTTTTGTGCTCTTTTGATATTATTTCCATTATTTGTGTATCATCTAGCTCTATGTTGTTATCTTTTTCTTTTTGTAATATTCCTGCTCTTACCATTTGTATTACATTTTTTCTGTTAATGTTTTTTTCTTTCATTGAATTTTTTAAATCTTCTAATAATTTTTCTTTTAACATTTTTATCAACCTCTCTTTTTTATTATCTTTTTGTATTATACACTAAAAGAGGTAAAAACGCTATGTTATTACCTCTTTTTTATTTGAATATAAAATTAATATTATATTAAAACTTTCTTTTTCTTGCAGCCTCTGATTTCTTTTTTCTTTTTACACTTGGCTTTTCATAGTGTTCTCTTTTACGAACTTCTTGTAATACACCATTTCTAGCGCATTGTCTTTTAAATCTTTTCAATGCGTCTTCTAAATTACCATCTTTAACTTTAGTCTCTGACATAGTATTCCCCTCCTTCCGGCATTGCAATTAGTCTTGCTTGGGATGCACATCTAAATTGTGTACGCACATTATTATATCCCAGTTAGTTTACTATTGTCAATACATCTTTTGTATTTTTTTACATTTAGTTATTTTTATAAGATAAAATTTATTTTTTTATAATTTTGTTGTTTTATATTTCATAATTTTTTAAATTCACCCAGTTTGTGCTTTTCATATCTTCTATATATTCATCTGCATTTGATATGTATAGCACTTCATCTATATCTCTTACAAAGCCCCATTTTAAATTGTATTTTTGTGCATATGTTTTTAGTGCTTCATATTTGTTTTCTATTTTTATATCTATGTTTTTTGAATATCCGTAGGCATCTTCGCCACCTTTTGTTTCAATTATCCATATATTTCCTTTTGTATCACCTACTATATAGTCTGGATAAAATGTCCATGCTTTGTTCATTTTATCTAAGTATACTATTGAAAAGAATTCATCTGATGATTCTCCATTTTTATACCAATATTTTATTTTACTTGATGCTTCACAATATTTTTCAAATTTTTCTTCTGATGAGGATTTTATTGTTGTCGATGGATAACCATAATATACATTCTTGCTCATTTCTGATAAACTTGGATCTTTTTTGTTATATTTTACTGTTATTCGCTCTGGGAATATAAATTCTTTTACTTTTTTAAATTCTGTTTGCAATTTTACTCTTTGCTCTCTTTTTTGAATAACTGCATTTAATATATCATATTCTAATTTTCTTTCATTATTAATAATAAATGCGTAAAATTCTTTTTTAGTTAGTTTTAATATTTTTTCTGGAAATTCCACATTCCCTAGGAATAATCTTTGCAATATTGGTGATAAGTATTGATATACCATTCCTATTTTTGTTGCTATTACATTTATTGAATGACGTAAATCTATTCCGTTTTTATATGTATCTACTGAACTTTGTATACGAATTTTTTCACTGTTTATAAAGTTCTTTTTATTTAGCTCTATTGCACTTCCTTGAACTACTTCGTTTGTAATATTTTGATTAAAATTGTATCCTGCTTTTGCAAGTTTTACTTTGTTGCTTTCTTTGTTTTCCTCTTTATTATCTTCATTACTGCTTTGCTCTTCTTGTGAATTTTCTAAATTATATTCTTTACAGTAATATTCGTATATTGCATAAAATGCTTCTCTTGGTGCAAAATTATCTGCATCAGTATTTTTTACTTCTTTATATAATTTAAATTTTCTAAATTCGTCTTTTACAAATAAGCTTTTTACATTGCTTGCTTGTCTTCCTAGTTCGTGTTTTACTGTTTCTGTGTATTCGTCATCAAATGTATATAAATAACAGTTATCTAGTTCTTCATTTCCGTAATGTTTTCCTTCTGGCATTCTACGAATTCTTCCTAAAGTTTGTATTTCAAAATCTTCGTGCATATTTTCTCTTATTTTTACTAGTACTTTTGCCCTTGGGCAATCCCAACCTGTTGATATTGCTTGTTTCATTATTAAAAAGCATTGTTCACTTGTGTTATCACTTATATTTTCTATATTTTCTTTTCTGTCTGCAAGCCATATTGCTAGTAACCCATTGTCATATGTAAATCCTTCTTTTTCTAGATATTGCTCTATTTTTTCTATTAAGTTTTCACTCATACTTGGTAATTGAATTATAACTAATGGATTGTAATTTACACCAAGTTCTGTACAGGTATTTCTTATTTGTCTTCTTTTGTTTATTGCAAGTTTTAATAAATATTCTATTTCATCATCTAATAAAATGTTATTTTCAATTCCTTGATTTATATATAATGATTTTGTTATTAATCCTGAATTTATAACTTCCATTTCGCTTATTTTTATGTTATATGCTTCATCATTTCTTTTTGTTGTTGCAGATACTCTTACTGTATGTTTTGCATTAAATAAATTGGTTATGCTTTCTGCTTTTTCTGTTTTATTTCTGTGCTCTTCGTCTATTATTACTATAAATTTTATTCCGTTATTTTGTGCTTGCTCTATTCTGTCATATAAATTACTTTTTTCTAGCTCTCTTAATGCTGTGTTTCCTTTTTTAGTTACATTCTCCCAGTTTATAAAAGCTGTGTCTTGCTCTTCAAACCCGGTTGTTAATACTTCATTTAATGTTTTTGTTGTTCTGTTTTTTAGTAGTTGATTCATTTTATTTTTACTTTGCTCTTCAAGCTCTCCAGAGCCTGGTGTTAACCATACAAATACATAATCTTTATTTTCTAATAAAAATCTGTCTATGTATTCTAATAGCATTATTGTTTTTCCACTTCCCGTAGGAGCTTGCAATAAAATTTCTTTTTTTTCACCAAATACCGTTTGCTCTAATAATTCTTCAACACATTTTTCTTGAAATTCTTTTAACTTAATTCCTACCATTGTTCAACCTCCATTATTTCTTTTTCAAAATAATAATCTGGAATATAACAAATTTTTATATCGTTTTGCTCAAATAATTTTAATTGCTCTTCTGTAATTAGTGCATTATTATCTAAGTATATAATTTTGCATTTACTTACGGCTTCTTCATTTTGTGTAAATTTGTCTACATCTTCATCCGAAAATAATATTTGTAATTCTCCAGCTTGTAAATCTAATCCGTGCTCTAGCTGTGCTAGCTCTTTTGTGTATTTTGATAATTCATTTACTATATAATAACCATCATCTTCTCTGTTAAATCTATCTATGTATTTTACTTTGTAGTATTTTAGGTTTGCTTCTATTCCTTGAACATTATATCCTTTTTGATTTGTATAACCTTGTATAATTCTTTTTATTCTTTCATATGTTATTTCTGTACATATGTTATTTTCATTGCTGTTACATAGTATAAATTCTGCATTTTTTCCTCTAAATTCTTCTAATACTGCTTGTCCTACTGTTCCAGAGCCTGCAAAGAAATCTAATATTACCGGCTTTTCTACTTTAGGTGAAATTGCCATTTTTATTATTTCTTTGTATAAATTTACTGGCTTTGGTGTATTAAATATTTTTTTGTCTGGTAATATTGATAAAAACTCTTTTTTACCATTTGTTGATGTATCATATGTTTCAGAATCAAACCAACTATTTCGTATTTCGCCTTTCATTTTTACTTCATTATAGAATACTTTTAATTGTGGTTTTGATGTTCCGTTTTTTCCAAATACTATTCGTTTATCTTCTAATAATTGTTTATATTTTTCTGGCTCTGTTCTCCAGCATCTTCCTTTTGGTGGTAAATATTTTACACCTGTTACTGGATTTATTATTTCATATGTTAAATTTGGTCTAACATTTGGTGCATCAAATGGGTCTGCTTTCCATATTCCCCTAGGGTCATTATCTGGATTTGAGTATTTGCTTGAGTCTGTTTCTTTTGGCTGTATTACAAAGTCATTTAAATTGTACCAACTTTCTTTGTTGCTTGCTTTTAATCTACGATTTGTTAGTCTTCTTTTTTTTGCATATGCAATTATGTATTCGTGATTAATGCTTATATCCGTATCGTTTTGAATTGATGTTCTATTATGCCAAGGAAAACATGATATAAAATTTTCTTCTCCAAATATATCGTCACATAGTAATTTTAGTTGAGCAAATTCATTATCGTCTATGTTTATAAATATTACACCGTTGTCTTTTAGAAGTTTTTTGGCTATTTCTAGACGTCTACTCATAAATGATATCCATTTGCTGTGTTTAAATGAATCAGTTCTATCTATATAATTGTCATCGTAGACAAAGTCGTTTATTCCCCTGTTGTATGGTGGATCTATTATTATTAAGTCTATGCTGTTTTTGTGTGTTTTTTCTAGTAGATATAGGCTATGTAGATTATCTCCTTCTAATATGAAATTTGTTGACTTCTGTGGATTTAGTTTTATTTCTAAATCCTTATTTTCTTCAAATACTGGTATTTTATCTGAAAGCTCTTTGTCTATTTTTTCTTCGTGGTCTTCCCAGACTAATCCATATTTTTTTCTTTTTAGCTCTGTTTCTATATCATTTAGGGTTATTAGAAGTTCAGGGTTTTCTTGTAATTTTGATCTCATTATTTTTATGTTGTTTAGTATTTTTTCTCGTTTTTCTTTTGATAGATTTGTACTCATTTTTTTGCCTCCGATTGTTTTGTTTTTCGTTGTTATGGTATCACAGAATTTCGGTTTTAACAAGTGAAATTTCTATTTCTTCTTTAATATATTTTCCTCATATTTTATTAGCTTTATAATTGTTAATATTTCATTTTAATTACAAAACTATTACATTTCAATTACATTTTAAGTATTTCAAGAAAAGTCCTTGATTATTATAGCTTTTTATGGTACAAACTTTTTAAAGGAGGTTATAGACCTCACTATTATATTTACGAAAGGATGATAATATTATGGCAGAAAATGAAATTAATTGGGAACCTCAAAGCGTTGCCGACATCGCAACTGCTTTATCAAGAATAGGAGATAATTTTAGGAGCTCTATCGCTCAATTATTCTCTTCTTTTAATCAATTAGGTCAAGGTCAACAATGGGTTGGAAAAAATTATAATATTATTGCAAATACAATGATGAATGCTTCAATTCCATCTTTTGAAAATTGGTCTGATTATTTACAAACAACAATACCTCAAACAGTATATGAAATAGCTAATCAACAAGCTGCTGTTGGTGGTGGTAGTGTTAGCTATAGTCCATCTCAAAATTCTGACAGTATAAAATCTATTGATGAAACTGTTGAAAAATCTGATGGTAGTCAAATTTTAGAACCTGATGCTGTAAGAAACGAAATAAATAATAATTTACCAAATCAATGTGAAGATGCATTCTCAAAATTACAATTTTATTATAATCAATTTGAAGAGCTTGGTACTTTAAATGGAAACGCAGCAATGTTAGCAATATATAATGAATTAGATTCTATTTTAAATTCTTGTAGACAAATTTTAGAATCTTTTCAAACAGAAACACAATCAGCTGTTGAAAAATCAGTTCAAAAGACTGAAATGACTAACCAAGAAACTGTCGAATTAGCTAATAGATTAGCCAGTTCATTAAACATTTAATTTAGATAGGAGTGATTTTTTTATGGATAAAGCAAATTGGACCCCAGAAGAGGCTGTTCAGTTAGCAAGGGAATTAAACAATTATGGAACACATTATAGAAATGCAGTAGCATGTCTGTATAAAATGTTTACACTAACATTAAGCAATTATTGGAGAGGTAAGAACTATAATATAGTAGCTGAATATGTTAATGAGCATTATGATGAATTTAATTCAATTTCTAATGCAATGTGCATTACTATTCCATGTGCTATACAAAGTATAGCATCTCTTCAAGCAGAAGATGGTCTTGGATCAGTTGTTGTATTTAATTATGATATTACTGACCCAACAGGTGCTGACTCAGCAATTGGATTTGAGTTAATTCCAATGACAGAAGAAACTGCTGATGGAAGTATTTTATTAACTCAAGACATTGTAAACCAATACATTGATGGTAGTAATGATCCTTCTCTTATATTTTATCAAGAAAGAATGGAAGACTACTTGAACTCATATTCAAATACATTGGACCAATTTAGTAGTATTAAAGAATTCAATGATGCGTTAAAATCGGCTTATGAGGCCATTGAAACTTTTAAAACATTTTCTAGTACTGCAGCCCAAAATATAATTGAAGAAACAAAAATGAGAGCTGATGTAGAGCTTGGTAAAATTACTGAAACAGATGCTGAAACAAAAGATTTAGCAGTAACAACTTTAAATAGTACTTCACCAAATGATACACAAAAAACTAGTGACTTTGTAAGAAGCAGTACTTCCTCAAATAATGCTCAAAATTCTAACAATAATTCAAAAACAACAACAACTACTACTGCTGATAAATCTAAGGCAACAACAACTACTACTACTACTACTGCTGATAAATCTAAGGCAACAACAACAACTACTACTACTACTGCTGATAAATCTAAGGCAACGACAACTGCTACTGGAAGTTCAAAAACAACGACTACTTCAACCTCTGATTTTTCACAACAAAATCAAAAGGCATTAAATGATTACTTGTATTCCAATAGGTCTTCAACAAAAGTATATCAGATTAATGGTAAAGATTCATATATTACAGATATATCAGACAATGGAGATTCAACAACTATAACATATTGGGATAAAGAAGAATATTATAATTCTTTTAATCCTAAAAAACATACTATTACTGTAGATAAATGATTATATTATACAATGAGTTGTAAAATATTTAACAACTCATTTTTTTTATTACAAAATATTGCTTTCTATCATATATTGCAGGCTTTCTTTATTATTCTTTCACTCAATATTTAATCTTACACTCAATATTTAATCTTATTTATTGAATCAAAACATTTATCAAATTAATAATTGTTCACTCATATACATTCCATCAATTGTACCACATATCATATTTATCTAAAAAGTATATATACTACTTCTATTGGTATTTTTACTATCATATATTAAAACCAAAGTTTAATTTCTAGAAAAAATAATAACAGCTCTGATGAAAAATCTATTTAAAAATTTTTTACATTAAATTAGATCCCATATAAAAACATGGGATCTAAAATTTTCTTATATATTTAATCTAATTTCTTTGATATAAAAATATGTATTTTATATAAACTTTTATTTATATTAATAACTTTATAATAAAATAACTTCTGAACCATTTCGTATATTTGTATCTATAATTTTAAAGTTTATATCATATATCTCAGAGCTTTCTTTATCATATAAATTTGGAATTTCTTTCATATCATATTCAATTTTATTTATTGAATTAATTCCTTTTACTAGGTTAATTATTACTTCATAAATACTTTTATTAATTGGTACCCAAACATCATATTTTTTTTCCAATAACGGTGCATATACCCTTATTAAAACTCTATTCATCATCATCCCTCTTTTCTTCCACACCTAGTAATTTTATAAGTGTTGGTTTGCTCTTTCTTACAACATAGCCAAAACTGTTTCCACATTTTGAATTTATTTCCCTTCTATCAGCTTCATATGAAATAACAAATTGAGCATCAAAGCCATTTCCTATGTAGATTCCGTTTCCATTCTCTACATAATTTCTATACCAGGAATCCAATTGATGAGCCTTGATTTTTGTTGCAGTATCAACTACTATAAAATAGCAATTTGAACATTTTTTAGCTGCATCCAAATTTTGAGTAAATAATTCTTTTTCTGTTCCAAGATTATTTATAAACATATCAATTCCAATTATTATATATATAATCTTTACATTTTCTCTTTTATCAAAATTACGATTTAATCTTTCTGTAAGCCTATTAAATTTCTCAATAAAATTAAATTCTGACTTATCTATTAATTTACTTAAATCTATCAATACAACATCCACATTGTTAATTAATTTAAATACACTCATTATACTTATAATAAATGGTTTAATGCATTCTATATCTTTAGCAGTTATAATATTAACAATATTCTCCTCAAAATTATATAAAAACGGCTTTACATTTTTTTCTGAAATTCCAATAGGAAGTGCCGATGTATTTTTTATTTTATCTTTTACACTGTCAATAGTGACTAAATTTGGCACTACAGGTATTGAAGGGGCAATTACCTTATTCTTCTTTTTTAATTTTGCAATAAAAGATTTTGTAAATTCTTTAATTTGCTCTATATTACACATTCTAGCACTTTGAAATTCATATACAATGTCACTGTCAAGCGTAATTAAACCTCTACCATATAAGCTTGATGGTTTCTTCTTTCTTGCTTTACTAAATACAAATGAATAGTCATCGTTTATTAACTGCAGTGCTATTTTCCTTTTAAAGTTTTGGACCAATTTTAATCTAAAGTCATTTACAGCACTTCCTGTTGCTACAAATACAATTCCATACTTTGTACATTCTTTTGTTATAGATATTATTTCTTCCTCATAATTTCCATAGTTTTGAGAAAAATTTCCATATTCATTAATTATAACTACAATCATTGGCATTTCATGTCCACTATTTTTCAAATATAAATTATAATCACCATTATACTCCAATAATTTTTGTTTTCTTTCTTTTATTTCCAATTTTAATATTTTAAAGAGCCTCATTATTTTTTCTTGATCATCCATTAATAATATATCTCTTACATGTGGTGCATCACTAAAATTTCTCAATACTTCATTTCCAAAATCTATTAGATAAAATTGAACTTCGTGACTAGAATGACATAACATACTATCATATAAAATTGATTCTAAAATAAGTTCTTTTCCGCTATCGCTACTTCCATATATAATAGTATTTCCTTCCCTTGTCAAATTTAATGTCAAAATACCTTGTAACTGATTAGATGGATCATCATATTCCCCTATTATTGGATTTATAACATTAACTTTAGCTTTAACATTATATTTTCTTCTTAAATCTTTTACATATATTTTTTCTGGTATTGGATCTAACCATAATTGTTTTTCAGATATTTCATTTCTACTTGCTATATCCGCTAAAAAATATACAATATTTGTAAGCTGATCTCCATTACTGTTTTTATTTATTTTCTTTGATTTGTTTCCTTCTATTTTTTTAATTGTAAATCCTATATTTGAAACAAATTCTATTGAATTATTTTCTTCCTTTTTCACCACATCAGATGGTATATATGGAACACCTGTATAGGCAGATTGTCCCAAAGCAAAATATTCATCATTACCAACATTTATATAAAATTGTCCTGCATTTTTTAATGTTGCTGCATCAGGTTTCTTTATTATATCCTTACTATCAGATCTATCTTGAACTTTTAAACATATACCGAATTTACTATTACTACGTATTTGATCATTTACTATTCCAGCTGGTTTTTGGGTTGCCAAAATTAAATGAACCCCCAAACTACGTCCAATTCTTGATACACTCATTAGTTCCGCCATAAACTCTGGTTGTTGCTGCTTCAATTCAGCAAATTCGTCACAAATTATAAACAAATGTGATATTGGATTTTTTAATAATCCTTCATGATAGAACTTTTGGTACTTATATATATCTATTGTAGACTCATTTGTTATATTTTTAGCTTCATTAAACATAATTTGCCTACGCTTTAACTCACTTTGTATAGACTCTAATGAACGTTGCAAGCCAACAGAATCGATATTTGTTATAGTTCCAACTAAGTGTGGTAGTTGTATATTCTTTTTCTTAAAAGCTCCTGCTAATCCACCACCTTTATAATCAATTAAAATAAATGTAACATCATCAGGATGATAATTAATTGCCAATGATAATATATATGTTATTATAAATTCACTTTTTCCTGATCCAGTTGTTCCTGCAATAATGCCATGAGGTCCATGATATTTTTCATGTGCATCTAAATATATAGGACTTCCATTAGGATCAATCCCTATTTTTGCCTGTAATGACATAGTCGAATCATTGTTATTCCATCTATCCAAAATATTTAGTTGCTCTATATTACCGCAGTTATACATCTCCAAAAAATTATAATGTTCTGGCAAACTCATCGATTTTGTCGATGTATAATTTATTGGAATATTAGCCATTACTTTTGATATTTTAGGATAATCAAATTTCTCTGATTCATCAATATCAATTTTCTTTTTACTTGCATTTAAATTATCACTTTCGAATAATTTGATGCTATTCCCACTTAATTCTATAAATATTTTACATTGTGGAGGTAATTGAGTTATATTATTCGTAATACACATTAAACTAAATCCTAAATTATTTTCATTGTTTAGTACCTTATTTATAATTCCCAAATTATGTACATATTTATAATTGTCAGTTATTATCACATAATATGAATCAAATTCTTTATAACTTTTCTGTTTTTTAGATATCATAATTCTATTATCATCTACACTATCTCTTTCACTCATTATTTCCTCTAAATATTGTGAAAGTTCTTTCATATCGTTTCCATTGGTTGCAAAAAATCTCATTGTTTCAGAATCGTTCCACACATGTGGAAGTAATTTTACGAAGGCCCAATCCTTCTCATTTTTAACAAAAAATACTAATTTCAAATTTCTATAATTTTGTAATGCAACTAGTTGTAAAATTATATTTTCCATATATTCTTTTTGTTTTCTTCGCTCATCACTAATAAAGGCAACAATATTTTTTTCTGTTAAAGGTACAGTTATTGGAACCCCCTCAAGTACTTTTGAATTGTTTATAAGTTCATAATAGATATTTAATAAATTATCTTCCTCTAAACTAAATTTTGGCTCTGTTTTATCAATTCCAATATCTAATAACTGATCACCCTTTCCTATATTTATATTAATAAAATCTTCATCTTCAATTTGTCTCTCCCAAAGTTCATTTGATCTTTCTAAAATTATTCTTTCACACTGCTCTGCAATCATATTATTTTCTTTCAATATTTTTGATTGTTTCTCCATTATTTCATTAATTTTTATAATTTTAGTATTTATATATTTTTTATATTCATGTTGTCTCATTTCTTCCTTTTTCTTTTTACTTCTTTTAATAATTACCATTCTTATAATAGGAATTATAAGCATAGAAATCAACATTACTGCAGCAGTTATTAATCTTACTATTATTTGTGTTTTATCTGCATTGGGATTTTTAGCAGAACTTAATGTAGTTATTAAAGTAACCACAGTTACAATACTCATTGAAGCAGTAGAAAATAATAGCAAAAACTGTGATGAATCCATATTTCCTTCTTTTTTAGGTGGTTGATCTATATGGATATTTTCTTTTTCAATTTTATTCATTATTCTTGGTGCTCTATAAAAATAGTCACTTTCTTTATATAGCTCTACATCTTCATCATCATCCTTGCTAAAATTTAAATTTTGTATTTCTTGATGTTTTATTAAACACATTTTTATTTGCGGATTAGTAATAGTTATAAAGCTTGTATTTCCTATAATAGAAAGTTCTTTTCCAATAATCATCAATCTTATCCCTAAGATTGATATTATATTCCCATTTTCAATTATCTCAGATTTTTCATCTAAAAATTCATCATTTATGAATGTTCCAAATATAGAATCGTAATTTTCTATATGCCATCTACCATTTCTAAAAATTATTCTTGCATGTGTATCTTTTACAAACTTATCTTTGTATACTATATCATTATTTAGTGCTGATCCAATTGTAAATTCACTTACATTTGCTATGTTATATGTTTTAATATTCTTTTCATATGTTGGAAAACAATATGCTATATATAGCTCATCTCTATTCTTTATTGATATTACTGTTCTTTTATATGTTTCTAATTGCATTTCTTTTAAAACATTTTTAGCATTTGTAACGATTTCAAATTCTGACTTATTTTTCTCAATAAAATCCTCGTTTATAACTTTTGAATACTTATTACTTGTTATAAACCAATTTTCATTTGAACTTTTAATATTAATTAATTTTTCGTCTTCTCGCCCTAAATTATCACATAGCCAATAATTACCTTCTACTATTTCTGGTAAATTCATTTTATATACTTGTTTATTTCCAAATAATTTAATTAACATTCTTTTCCCTTCCATATATATATATTATTATAAATTATAATAGTATTATTGTCAAAACGAGAAAAAATAAAAATAGATAAAAGTTTCTTTACGCATATAAAGCTTTTATCTATTTTTTTATTTTATTACAATTTTATTAAATTTATATTTCAAAATTATTATTTTTCTTGAATTTTTATTATCCGTAAGACTTATAAACTTTCCTGAATTTTTTCTAAACCTTTATTATAAATCACTTTTATATAATTTTTAATTTTCAAACTATTACGCAAAATTGACTTAGTTTTACTTGATAATCCAAAAGGTATAGTTTCTACATTTTTTTCTATTTCATCTAATTTAACATGCTTTACTGTATATTTTCCTTCAAAATTTAATTTAAATGAACTATTATCAACATACTCCCCATTAGGTAACAATCTATACATTTGCTCATCATATTTTTCTTTACTAAATTTTTTTATAAAAATAATCTCTGGTCTATAACCTACAATACACTCTTTTTTGCTTTTAAATATTTTTATCAGCTCTATTTTTGAAACCAAATTTTCACTATTTTCCCCTTTATATGCTTGTATATCCACAACATACGGATCAGCCTTTAAAATATCTGATATGTGATTATGTCCATTATTTGCAATATACGAAAGACCTGTTATTTTTATATATTCGCTTATTGTATTACTATCATGTATTGGTTGTGCTGAACATTCAACTTCTTGTATTTTCTCCTCATTATCATATGCTGCTGATTCTATATATATAATATCTCCTTTTTTTATTTCTCTATAATAAGATTCTTCTTCTTCATCAAACTCAAACTTTTCTTCTAAATTTTCACTTTTTTTATACTCTTTATATGATAAGTTATTATATATATTTTCATTTGAATAACTTTTTCTAGTTGAAATATCAATATATGAATTTTCTGTTACAATTGTTTGTCCTATTTTATTTATTTTTACATTTTTTCTTCTAACCGAAATAAAATGTTCCTTTGCAAAAAACCCCTCAACTATTGGAAATGAATCATGAGTGTTTATTATTGACCCTCTCTCATTATTTTCCAATTTTTGCATTAATTTTCTTCGTATTTTTGGTGCTATCCCAATAAATGTTACTGCAAAGTCTTTTGTATATTTTTCATTTTCTAAGTATGAATATATTCCATCTAAATTGATTTTTATTTCTTTGTTGTTTTCATAATCTTCTCCTGGCATTAACAATTTTTGCGATTTTTTATGAAAAATCTTTTCATCTAAAAATTTTTTTATTTTTTCAAATGTCATCTTTTGTATAGCCTCCTTATTTGAATCTAAATAATATTATTACTCATCGTCACTATCTCCAAATAATTCATCAAATTTTGCTTCTAGTTCTTTTTGAATATCTAATATTTCCTCAGTGCTAACATCATCAGAATTACTGTCATTGCCTTCATTATTTACATCATCAAATAATAATTCGTTTAATTCATTTTCAGACATATTATAATTATTTTCATTTTTAGTATTATTTGCTGTATTTGTATTATTATTAAATTCATCTAATAAATCATCATTATTATTACTTCCACTTGAAACATCATCATCAAATAAATCATCTAATGAATCAACATTTAAATCTTTTACAGTTTCTTCATTTGTTGTTCCAGCATCTGGATTATATGGATTGAATTTTCTCCATTCTCCCCTTACTCCTCCATCAAAATCGTTATGATCTAGTTTAAATTTATTAAATTCTTTAATCATATTTGATTCAAAATAGAAGAATTTTTTTGCTTTTACTGGCTTTAAACCTTTTTCATAAATAATACAATAATCCATACTCATTCTTCTCAATTCGTCTGGTGTCATAAGAGCTCTAGCCATAATTTGCTCTGAATCACTAGTTCCACTTTTATGTCCATCCTTATCTTTGTTTTTTGATGTACTTTCTCTTGAAATTGTTTTTTCTCCAAGTGCTTTTGAAAAGTATTCAACTGTTTTTGTTGAGTTACTTCCTAAGAATAAGTGAGTATCACAGTTACCCATTATTGTCTCATAAGACTTTTCATATATTGCTTCCAATTGGTCTAAGTTTTGTAATATTACACTAAATGATATTTTTCTACTTCTTGATGTTGATATTTTTTTATCGAAATCTGGTATTTGTCCAATGTTAGCAAACTCATCAAGTATGAAAAATGTTGGAACTTTTAATTTTCCTCCATTATTATCTGCATAATCATATAATTGTTGGATCATTTGTGCAAAGAATATTGTTAATAAGAAGTCATATGCTGTATGCGTATCTGAAGAAATTACATATACAGATGTTTTAACACTACCTATTCTTTCAAAATTTATTGTATCAGTTGATGTTACTTCTGCAATATCCTTTGAATCGAATTTACCAAGTTTTGCCTGTAAACTTACTAAAATTGAGCTAAATGTTTTATCTGATGCAACTTCTACGTTCTTGTAATATGTTCTAGCAGGATGGTCTATTGGTAAAACACTCATCATGTCCTTTAATAAACTACTTCCATTACTATCTGCCGCAGCAGCTCTTACCATTTCTGCGCAACTTGCCAAGTTTTGTTCTTCTGGTGGTCTTGTTGCTATTAAGTAATAAATTAATGATTTAAGTAACATTTCTGCAGTATCATCCCAGAATGGATCTGCTGCTCCTGCTTTGTTTTGTCCCTTTATAATTGTTGAAGCTATAACGTCAACATCTAGGTCTCCTTTTATATGTGCTAGTGGATTGTAACCATCACTATTCTTTGGATTTACTAAGTTTAATACTTTTATCTCATAACCGTTTCTTTGTAAATATCCTGCAGTATCATCATACAATTCACCTTTAGGATCTGTAAATACATATGAACCTAATTTTTGATATGCATTTGGTTTTGAATATGATGCAGATTTACCAGCACCAGATCCGTCCAACAATTAGTACATTTACATTTCCCTTTTTATCTACAGGAAGATAATTTTTCTGAGCTAATATGATTCCTGAGTTTTTGCTTAAAACTGTATATTGTTCTCCACCTTCACACCAATCACTTGATCCATGTTCTATATCATGATAGTCCCCATCATCCTTACTTTTTAAGAATAATATTAACATTAATCCTGCATAGAAGAATGTATAGTACCCTAATGCTGATGTTGTATTTGATTTATATGGCTCTTGAAAAGCTTTTATTCTTGTTGTTATATTTAATATGTATTGACCAGCTATTGACATGAATGATTGTGTTTGTAACTCGCCTTTTGGATCTAACGAATCTGTATAATCAACACTTAATGGTATGATAAATACTATGGCTAATAATAGCCATAGTATTAAAAATACAAGTATTGTTTTCTTCTTTTTTTCAGTTAATAATTTTTTCATATTTTCACCTTCTCATTTGTATTTTATCTATTTACTATTGGATTTTTTTGTTCATATTTTTTATTCATTCTTGTTTCCAATCTTTTTATTTTCTCATCTGATTTTATGTTGGCACCATTTACTTTTCTTAGTTTATTGGCTACTTTGACACATCTCATCCATATATTATTCTTTTCAATAATATATGTACTTTGTACTTTTCCAACCTCTGGAATGTATGCATTTCTTCCTTTTACCATTTTTTTTGCATCAATTACATTTTCTTTATCTCTAGTTGCAAAAGTAATCCATCTGATAGAAAAACTATCGACATCGCTTGATGGTAGTGTATTTACATTATTACCCATCTAAAAAATTCCTCCTTAAATTTTTAATTTTTAATTTCAAAAGCTAAATATGATTTATTTGGCTTTAATTTGCATTTTCCTTTTACTTGATTTGTGGTACTATCATAATATAATATAGGTTTTATTTCTTCTCCTGTCTCAGGGTCAATTATTGAAATTTGTCTTTTCATATTTGGTGTATAATTAAATTCTTTATAATACTCTTTGTCAGTATCATTATATAAAGTATTAAAACTCATTGGTATTGGTTTTTTTGAAAATTTCACTTCATCATTTTTCAAAACTCCCATATTTACTGTTACTTTATCTTTTTCAAAAGATAAAAACAAAAGCTGATTACCTGATTTTTTCGGTTCATCAACAAAAAAAGTCTTTCTTACCTTATCATTTCTTAATTCTTCTATTGAATCTAATCTTTCAATTGTAAACTTTGGTAATTTTTTTATTTTAGATTTTTCTGTTTTGTTTATTTCATATATTACCGTATTTACACTTTTTGAATCTGTTACACTAAAATGTTTTCCTTGCAAATATTCCATACAATAGTCCACTCCTTTCCTATGTCTTCTACATAGTTTGTCTTTCGCTTATAATACAATAGTTATTATAACACTTTTTATCTCAATATGTCAAACATTTTTTACTTTATGTCTACTATATTATTAGGATTAAATTCTGAAACTTTTTTTAACTTCAAAAACAATTCCTTTTCTTTATCATTCAATTTTTTAGGTATTGCAACTTCAGTTCTTATTATTAATTTTCCTCTCTCTTTATTGTTAATATAATATCCCTTATTTGGTATTGATATTTTATCTCCATTTTGAGTTCCTTTTGGAATTAATATTGATAATTCACCATCTATTCCGTTTACTGCTAATTTTGCACCTAATGCTGCATCCCATGGTGTTACGTATAAATTAACAAGAATATCATTATTAACTAACTTATATATGTTATTATCAACTATTTTTATTTTTACCAAAACATCACCATTTTCTCCGCCATTTTTTCCTTCTTTACCTTGTTTTGGAATCCTTATTATTTCTCCATTTTTTACACCTGCTGGTATATCTATGTTAATTATTTTATTTTTACTATCTAATACATTAAAGGACAATTTTTTATGTGTTCCTTCAAAAGCCTCTTTTATTTGAATTTCTATTTGCGCTTCAATATTTTCTCCTTTAATTGGCTCTATCTTTTTTTCTTTTTTTACATCATTGCTAACTCCACCACCAAAAAACATATTCACTATATCATTTACTTTTACTTCTTTTTTAGACATTTTTTCTTTTTGTATTTTTTTTCCAATATAATAATACCAAGATCTGTCATATTTTTTCTTTTGAGTAAAGTCAGATAATACTTTATATGCTTCGTTTATATCTTTAAATCTTTCTTCTGCATTTTTATTATTGACATTTACATCTGGATGATACTTTTTAGCTTGTGTTCTATAGGCTGATTTTATTTCTTCTTGTGTAGATTTAATGTTTTTTTCTAGACCTAATATTTTATAGTAATTTTTAAAAATCATAATATTTAACGTCCTTTCCACTTTTGTTCATTTTTTATTGGATTATAGCACTATTTGAGCGTTATTTCAATTGTTTTTTTAATTCATCTACTATTTCTATAAAATGCATTCCATTTGATGCTTTTATCAAAATGCAATCATCATCTTCTTTATTTGATATTATAAATTTAATAACATCATTATTTTTATCAAATTCATGTATATTTTTTTCTTTCATGCCACAATCTTTTGCCTCTTTGGCAATGTTTTTTGATTCATTTCCAACAACTATTAATTCGTTTATATTATTTTTTGCGACTTCTTTTCCTACGGCTTTATGCAATTTTTCTGAATATTCTCCTAGCTCTAGCATATCACCTAATATAGCAATTTTTCTTTTAGCATTCATTTTTGCTAAGTTTTCAATTCCAGCTTTCATTGAATCAAAATTTGCATTATAACAATCATTTATTATGGTAATATTATTAACTTTAATTATTTCCATTCTGTTTTTAGTTAATTTAAAATTTTTAATTCCAGAAATTATATTTTCAAAACTTATATTTAATGCTTTTCCTACGCAAACCGCACATAAGCTGTTATAAACAAATGGTTCACCACCTATTGGTACATTTACATCATAATTATTATTTTCTATACTTAATTTGTAATTACTACATTCTCCATCTAAATTAATTTCTTTCGCCATTGCGTAGCTTTTGTTGCTTATTCCAAAATCAATTACATTGTATTGTTTATTTTTTTCATTCCACATATGTAACATATCATTGTCATTATTAATAATTAAACATCCGTTTTTATCTAGTCCCTCTAATATTTCTAGTTTTGCTTTTAATATATTTTCTCTTGAACCTAAATTTCCAATATGTGCTGTACCAACATTTGTAATTACCGCAATTGTAGGTTTAGCAATCTTTGTAAGTAAACTTATTTCACCTAAATTACTCATTCCCATTTCTACAACCATTGCCTCTTCATCTTTAAGTCTTAAAATTGTTAATGGTACACCTATGTGATTGTTAAAATTGCCTTCTGTTTTTAATGTTTTATATTTTGTTGATACTATACTTGCCACCATATCTTTTGTACTAGTTTTTCCAACACTACCTGTTATAGCTATTACAGGAATATTGTATAAACTTCTTTTATATTTTGCAATATTTTGTAATGCTTTTAGTGTATCCTCTACAATTATTATTGCCCTATCTTTATATTCATTTTTTATTTCGTCATTTATTTCAATATTTTGTAAAATACAAACTTTTGCACCCTTTTCAAGAGCATCTTTAAAGAATTTACTTCCATCAAATTTTTCACCTTTTAATCCTACGTATACATCTCCATTTTCAATTTTTCTTGTATCTGTAGAAAAATTTATACATTCTATATTTTCATCGCCAAATACTAAAGATCCATTACATTCTCTTACAATATCTTTAACTTGTATATTTTTCATTGTAAATCTCCCTTCAAAATTTTCTTTTAAATTATATGCTTTGTTTTCTCATTTTACAAGATTTTTATAAAAAGAAAATGGATACATCAATTGTTTGTATCCATTTTCTTTATTCTTATTTTTGAGGACCGTCCCCGTTTAACCGTTTAATTATTCTTCTACTTTTCTGTTTGCAATTTCTATAGCTTTAGTAACAATATTTCCACAATCTTTAGATGAAACATTTTGCCATCCACCATCTTTTTTTACTTGTTCGTATACTCCAAGCTCTTTTGCTATCTCTTCTTTTAAAGCTTCAGACATCATTGTCTTTTTTCTAGACATAACAAAAATCCTCCTTTGAAAAACTTGTATTTAATAAACATTGATTAAATTTTTATTATAAAAATATTTTTTCAAACCTGATTCATAATAGCACCATACCCGACCAAATTCAACTTATTTTTTTATTTTTTAACGCCTATTTAACTTTACTAATTTAAGTTGTCTTTTTTATTATACATACCATATTTCTCTTTCATTCTGCTAAGCTTATTAAAGAGCGGTTTTGCAAGAAGTAGAAGAAAAACAACTGTTGCGATTCCATGTACTATATTAAAAGGTATTCCCATGACATAGGTTGACATAAAACTGCTAATTTTAGGCCTATCCGTGTACATAAAAACTGTTGCCGTATCAAGTATTAGCCCATACACAACAAAAGTCATTATAAATCCATATACGCAAAGTACTACTTTGTTGTAGACTAAGTACTTTCTTTTTTGAAAAACTATTGCAGAAATGAATCCGATAATTCCGAAGGCGAACATTTGCCATGGCGTCCATGGTCCCTGACCGAAGAAAAAATCTGACACAAAAGCCGTTAAAGCACCACATAAAAAACCTGATTGTTTTCCCAACATAATTCCCGTAATAATTATTATTGCCACGCATGGTTTAAACTGAGGCAACATAAAAAACATTACTCTGCCCAATGTTGCAATACCAGTCATTACCGCCAACACAACAACTTCTCTTGTTTTAGGTTTTCTTTTCTCAAAAGACCACATAAAAAGAAATATGGAAATTACAATAATAAGAATTGCCGCTAAATAATATTCTCTGCCTTTAAAAAGCATACTACATCCTCCTTATTGACTGCATTTTCTATACTTCTTCCTGCCATTTTGTTAACAGATGTGGTATAAAATTTGTTTTTTGTAAAAAATTTTCTAACGTTATTAACACCAATAAGGTTTCCCTGGGCAAACAATCCACATCTGTCGGCATATTGTCCACAAAAATCCAAATCATGACTTACCATAACAATTGTCTTGCCCCGATTTTTCAAATCCATCATTAACCTGCCAAGGCTTTCCTTATATATTCCGTCAATTGCCTTTGTAGGCTCATCCAGTAACAGAATATCAGGATTTTTTGCCAAAACCTTTGCCAAAGCAACTTTTTGCTGTTGCCCTCCACTTATATCGTATGGATGCTGTTTAAGCACATTGATTAATTCCATTTTTTCGATTAAGTTGCTGCTAACCCCAATTAGTTCATCTTCCACAGTTTCTTCTTTAAACAAAGTCTGCACATTCTGTGGCAAAGCTGACACTGTTCCGTTAATTTTAATCTTTCCTCTAT
>ERZ834798.1425-NODE-1425-length-21540-cov-4.073819_pt1 | contig 21540 bp, 16 predicted proteins | sample MGYA00519689_ERZ834798 | MGnify/ENA primary metagenome ERZ834798 (study PRJEB31850, sample SAMEA3708761) | human gut metagenome | biome: human gut; feature: human-associated habitat; material: faeces | place: China | collected 2014 ...
CGACCATCATAACGACCGAATCGGATGCGGTTTGAGCGTTAACTGTCACACAAGCGAATACCCCTAATGAAATAAGTAACTTTTTCATCAAAAATTCTTTTACCATAGCACGAATATACATTACAAAAATAACACTAATCTAACGGAGAGCCGACAAGAAAAGTATGCTATCCCATTAAATTAGTGTTTTTTATAAAACGTAAAACTTGTATTACTATTCACCGCGGCTATAATTCGGAGCCTCTTGCGTGATCGCTACGTCATGCGGATGGCTCTCTTGCACACCTGCGTTGGTGATTCGAGTAAAACGAGCTTTATGCAACTCCTCGATATTATGAGCCCCGCAATAACCCATTCCCGCACGTAAACCACCTACCATTTGGTAAATGACCTCATACAAAGAACCCTTAAACGGAACACGGGCAGCGATTCCCTCCGGAACCAGCTTCTTCACGTCATCCTCCACATCTTGGAAATACCGATCCTTGGACCCCTTTTGCATAGCTTCCAACGACCCCATTCCACGGTAAGACTTAAACTTTCGGCCATTGAAGATAATCGTATCGCCCGGCGACTCCTCTACACCCGCCAACAGAGATCCCATCATCACGGAAGATCCACCAGCGGCGATCGCCTTCACGATATCACCGGAGTAACGCAAGCCACCGTCGGCGATCAAAGGCACACCAGTTCCTTCCAACGCCTTCGCCACATCGTAAATAGCCGACAACTGGGGAACACCCACACCAGCGATCACACGAGTTGTACAAATCGAACCCGGACCGATACCTACCTTCACGGCGTCCGCCCCGGCTTCCACTAAATATTTAGCAGCCTCGCCCGTAGCGATATTACCGACCACACAATCAATATGCGGATATTGCGCCTTAATCTGTTTCAAGACATCCACCACACCTTTTGAGTGACCATGTGCCGTGTCGATCACCAAAGCATCCACCCCGGCATCCACCAAAGCGGCTACACGCTCGAAGGTATTGAACGTAACGCCTACACCGGCAGCTACACGCAAACGACCTTTCGAATCCTTGCAAGCCTTCGGTTTATCTTTCGCTTTCGTTATATCTTTATAGGTAATCAAGCCGATCAACTTATTATGGCTATCAACCACCGGTAACTTCTCGATCTTATGTTCCTGAAGGATCTGAGCGGCGGCCTCCATATCCGTAGATTGTCCGGTTACGACCAAATTCTCTTTCGTCATCACCTCATCGATAGAGCGGTTCATATCCTTTTCGAAACGCAAGTCACGGTTCGTCACGATACCAACCAAATACCCGCCTTCATCCACCACGGGAATACCGCCAATCTTATATTCAGCCATCATTGCCAAGGCATCCGCCACACGTTTGCCCTTCGTGATAGTCACCGGATCATAGATCATTCCATTCTCCGCACGTTTAACGGTCTGGACCTGCTTTGCCTGCTCGGCGATCGTCATGTTTTTATGAATCACACCAATACCTCCCTCACGGGCGATAGCGATAGCCAACTTGGCCTCGGTAACCGTATCCATAGCGGCCGATACCATCGGTATATTCAATGTGATATTACGTGAAAACTTTGTCGTGAGATCGACATTACGAGGAAGAACTTCCGAATAAGCTGGGATTAACAATACATCGTCAAACGTTAACCCATCCATAACGACCCTGTCTGCAATAAATGACATAGAACTTATGCTTTAAAAATTATTGCGTGCAAATATACGACTTTTCACGCAATAAATCGATACGGGAGAAATTAAAAATTCGATTCAGAAGAAAATAAACTTTCATCCGAACGAAAACAAAATTCCTTCCGAAGGAAAAATAAATCTCTTTCGGAAGGAACAATAAGCTTCTTTATTTGTTTTTTCTTTAGAGTGGAACCGGGCCACCCTTCCATTAGTTTGCCATTTCAGACAAGAACTTGATACGGACCAAGCGAATCTCCTCTTCCGTATAGTCACCGCCTAATTCCTCGATGGCGTCTTCCAGACCGTCGGTCTCCGAGTCCTTGAAATACTCGTAAATATCCTCGATATGATCCTCATCCATCACATCATTCAAGAAATAATCGATATTGATACGTGTACCGGAATATACGATCGCCTCGATCTCATCCAAAAGCTCGGTGAACTCAAGTCCGTTAGTCAACGCGATCTCGTCCAGCGCCACCTTGCGGTCGATCCGCTGAATGATTGAGACCTTCAACTTGGACTTATTAGCGACCGTACGTACGCGCAAATCCTCCGGACGCTCAATCTCGTTCTCCTCTACATGTTTCTTGATCAACTCAATGAACTCCTTGCCATAACGTTTCGCCTTACCAGCGCCCACTCCCGGGATATTCTGCAACTCGTCCAACGTGATCGGATAAGTAGTAGCCATAGCCTCCAAAGAGGGATCTTGGAAAATCACGAAAGGCGGAACTTCCAACCGCTTGGATAATTTCTTACGCAAATCCTTCATCATGGAATAAAGAACCGGGTCTACCGCACAAGAGGCTCCCCCACGAACCGGAACTTCCTCTTCCTCTTCCTCGAATTCATTGTCCTCGGTAATCTTGAACGATACCGGCTTCTTCATGAACTCCTTACCTTTTTCCGTGATTTTCAGCAAACCATAATTCTCAATATCCTTCGCTAAATAGCCAGCGATTAAAGCCTGGCGAATAACGGCGTTCCAAGTTTTATCATCCTCGTCCTGTCCGGAACCGAAGATCTCTAATTCATTGTGCTTGTAATTTTGGATTTCGGAGGTTTCGTTACCTACCAAAATATTTACGATATAATCTGCCTTAAACTTTTCTTTCAACGTACTGATAACCTCCAGTACCGCACTTAACAATTCCTTCGCTTCCACCTGCTTCTTTGGGTTCAAACAATTATCACAATTACCACAATTATCTTCCAGGTATTCCTCACCGAAATAATGCAATAGCACTTTTCTCCGGCAGACGGAAGTCTCGGCATAGGCCGCAGTCTCTAAAAGCAACTGTTTGCCGATTTCCTGTTCGGCCACGGGCTTTCCTTGCATGAATTTCTCCAATTTTTGCAAGTCCTTATAAGCATAGAAAGCGATACATTGGCCTTCTCCGCCATCCCTACCGGCACGACCGGTTTCCTGGTAATAACCTTCTAGGCTCTTCGGGATATCGTAATGAATCACATAACGGACATCCGGCTTGTCGATACCCATACCGAAAGCGATCGTAGCCACGATCACATCCGCCTGTTCCATCAGGAAGGCATCCTGATTGGCGGAACGTACTTGCGAATCCATTCCCGCATGGTAAGGCAACGCCTTTATCCCGTTGGCTTTCAAGATGTCGGCAAATTCCTCCACCTTTTTACGGCTCAAACAATATACGATACCCGATTTACCCTCGTTGGCTTTAATATACTTAATGATCTCGCGGTCTATATTCGTTCCTTTCGGACGAACCTCATAATACAAATTAGAGCGGTTGAAGGATGATTTAAAGACTGTAGCGTCTATCATACCCAGATTCTTCTGGATATCGTGCTGCACCTTAGGTGTGGCGGTAGCGGTCAGAGCGATTAACGGACGTTTACCGATCTCATTGATGATCGGACGGATTCTTCGATATTCCGGACGGAAATCATGTCCCCATTCCGAGATACAATGCGCCTCGTCCACCGCATAGAAAGAGATCTTTACCTGACGCAGAAAATCCACGTTCTCTTCCTTGGTCAAGGACTCCGGTGCTACATACAGCAATTTGGTACGTCCTGATAATATATCCGATTTCACCTGGTCGATAGCCGACTTATTCAAAGAGGAATTGATAAAATGGGCGACCCCATCTTCCTCACTGAAATTCCGCATCGCGTCCACCTGATTCTTCATCAAAGCGATCAACGGAGATATCACGATCGCAGTTCCTTCCATTAGTATGGATGGTAATTGATAACAAAGAGATTTACCTCCCCCCGTCGGCATTAATACAAAAGTATCCTTCCCGGCCAGCACGTTCTCAATAATAGCCTTCTGGTTCCCCTTAAAGGTACCGAAGCCAAAGTGCCGATTTAGCTCTTCTGTTAAATGATCCTTCTTTGCCATACTTCGTATTATTTATAGTAAACCGCCTACGTTTACGCGACCTGTAAACGGTTCACGTCCGATTTTTCAAATTTCTCTTTCGCATACTCCAACGTTACATGGAGTTCCTTTACTTTTTGAGATGGCATACTGTACATAGCGTCCATCATCACGGCTTCTACGATTGAACGTAACCCACGGGCACCCAGCTTAAACTCAAGCGCCTTATCCACGATAAACTCATAGACTTTCTCATCGAACGTCAGCTTAATGCCATCCATCTCGAACAATTTGACATATTGCTTGATAATGGAGTTCTTCGGCTCGGTCAAGATGTTACGAAGCGTATCACGATCCAGCGGATTCAGATACGTGAGGATAGGTAAACGACCGATAATCTCCGGGATCAAGCCAAACGACTTCAAATCAGTCGGGGTGATGTATTTCAGTAAATTATTCCGGTCTACGGTAGCCGTACCCAAACTAGCCGAATAACCGACCACACGGGTATTTAAGCGTTGAGCGATCTTCTTTTCGATTCCATCGAAAGCACCACCGCAAACGAACAGGATATTCTTCGTATCCACCGCGATCATCTTTTGCTCCGGATGCTTACGTCCCCCCTGAGGAGGCACATTCACGATCGATCCTTCTAGAAGTTTCAGCAAACCTTGCTGTACACCCTCACCGCTGACATCCCGAGTGATAGACGGATTATCGCTCTTACGCGCGATCTTATCGATCTCATCGATGAAGACGATACCCCGTTGGGCCGCCTCCACATCATAATCCGCCGCTTGCAATAGCCGGGTCAAGATACTCTCGATATCCTCCCCCACGTAACCTGCCTCGGTAAGTACCGTAGCATCCACGATAGCGAACGGGACATGCAATAACTTAGCGATCGTACGGGCTAACAAAGTCTTGCCCGTACCGGTAGCGCCCACCATGATAATATTAGATTTCTCTATTTCCACATCGTCGGCGGTAACCTTTTGAAGTAAACGCTTGTAATGGTTGTACACCGATACCGACAGATAACGCTTCGCGTCATCCTGCCCGATCACGTACTGATCCAAGAAAGTCTTGATATCTTCCGGTTTAGGCAGATCTTTCTGCTTCAAACCAAAAGAAGTTTTCTTACCTCCTGTCTGCTCCTTTACGATCTCATACGCCTGCCGGGCACAATCATCGCAAATACAACCAGAGATCCCATTGATAAGCAAATTAACATCACGGCTACTCCTGCCGCAAAACGTACATGTATCGCCTGTTGTTTTGGCCATAGTTTCTTATTGTTGTTTTTGTTATTTACGTGTTAAAACATCGTCGATCATGCCATACTTTTTCGCTTCCTCCGCGGTCATCCAGAAATCACGGTCGCCATCGCGCTCGATCTCCTCATAGGGTCTACCTGAATGATCCGAGATTATGGTGTACAGTTCTTTCTTAACCTTCAAGATCTCGCGAGCGGTAATCTCGATGTCTGAAGCCTGTCCTTGTACGCCGCCAAGCGGTTGATGGATCATTACACGGGAGTGCTTCAAGCCGAAACGTTTTCCCTTAGTTCCCGCCACCAATAAGACAGACGCCATAGAGGCGGCCATACCCGTACAAATCGTAGATACGTCGCTGGAGATAAACTGCATCGTGTCGTAAATGCCGTAGCCCGCATATACAGAGCCACCCGGCGAATTGATATAAATAGAGATATCCTTTCCGGGATCACTGGAATCCAGATACAACAACTGCGCTTGAATCACGTTAGCGGTATAATCATCCACTTGCGTGCCCAAGAAAATAATACGGTCCATCATCAACCGAGAGAAGACATCCATTTGAGCGACATTCAGCTGTCGTTCCTCTATAATTGTCGGGGAGATATAGCTACTGGAGATGTTCATATAACGATCCAGAGCCGTACCACTCATACCTAAATGCTTTGTAGCATACTTTCTAAAATCTTCCATATTTTCTCCTATCTTTTATTTACCGAGAAGACGTAAAAAGGGATTTCCCTCTGTGACTTAACGGAAAAACAAAGTTATAAATAAATTTCTGAAAGAAACAATTTATTTCGCTATCCGCTAAGATATTTTTAGAGAGAAATCCCTTTTTTGATATAAAACAACCTCCTAAGAGGCCGAGTAAAGATCTTTTTATTCAAAAAGTTTGTTGAACTCGTCAGCGGTTACCTCCTTAACATCAAGTTCCACTTGCTCTTTCAACCAAGCAGCCAATTTCTCCTCAACCGCACGGTCGATGATGTTCTGAAGTGTTTGCTTATTTTTCAACATGTCTTTAGCGTAGTTGTCAAGTACATCTTCCGGTACAGACAACATGCCGTATTGAGCGAACTGAGCCTTAGCCACACGTTTAGCGAAGTTCTCGATGTCAGCGTCCTCAACCTTCAAGCCGTTCTTCTTAACCAAGTTCTCCTTGATCAACTGATATTTCAAATCCTGAAGGATCTGAGGGAAGTCCTCGTCGATCTTCTCTTTCGTATTCTTCTCGTTAGCGGCAAGCAACCAGCGTTTCAATAAATCGTCAGCGAAATTCAACTCGCCAGCTCTCTCAACCAACATATCACGAGTGTCTGTCAAGAACTTGAAGTCACTCTGAGGAGCGAATTGCTCAGCCAAAGCTTCCTTGATCTTGTTCTTGAACTCTTCCTCGCTAGTAACCACGTTCTCGCCAAATACCTTGTCGAACAACTCTTGGTTCATCTCAGCATCTTTATGACGGGTGATCTCCTTGATCTCGAAGCTGAAGTCGCCTGTAGTCTCAGCCACTTTCTCCTTATCGATCTTCAAGAAAGAAGCGATCTCTGCCTCAGCACCCTCATAAGCCTTATTCGGGTTGAATACCACTACGGCATTTACTTTAGCACCGATAAACTTAGCTTTTTCTTCCTCATCCTTGATATACATAGGCATCAAGACAGCGTCCTCCACAACGATACCACCTTCTTTCGGGGCACCATTCTCAAGCTCGGCTACCGTACCTTTTACCATATCTTTTTCCTCAACCTCGTCTACCTTGTCGTAAGAACCGAAGTTTGAGCGATAAGCGTTTACTTGGTTATTTAGCATTTCTTCATCGATAGCGACTTGATAGAACGGAAGTTTATCGTTCTTGCTCAACTCGATATTGATCTCCGGAGCCAAAGCCACGTCAAAACAGAATTCGAAATCCTCTTCCTTATCGAAATCCAACGGCTTTTGCTCTGTCTCGTTAGGCATCGGCTCGCCTAAGATATGCAAATCGTTCTCACGGATATACTTGAACAGATTCTCAGAAACTAATTTGTTTATCTCCTCTACCAGCACGTGCTTTCCGTACATTTTTTTAACCATGCCCATAGGAACCATGCCCTTACGGAAACCCGGTACATTGGCTTTCTGACGAAGGCTACGCAGGCTCTTGTCTACCTGATCAGCATAGTCAGCTTTCACTATTTCTAATTTCACGATACCGCTTACGGCATCATTGTTTTTAAGCGAAACGTTCATTCTGAATGATTTATTTAATTAATAGTCGTATCGAATTTTAGGTCGCAAAATTAGACTTATTCTTTTAATCGTGCAAATTTTGATCTGTTTTTATTCTTTTGTTTATATTTGGCGGCAATTATTTACCCTTTGAATGAATCATTATGAGAATAAAAGGAATATATGCTACCCGTCCGGCGGTAATCCAACTTTTGATCCTCCTGCTATTCTTATTGGCTGGAGCCGTTTTATCATCTATTATATCCACGGGCTTATTACTCGCGACCCACGGTTTACAGGCTGATATAACCCAAGACGCTAATTTAATGAGGCTCATTCAGTTCATCTCGGCGATCTGTACCTTTTTGCTACCATCTATCGCCATGGCTTGGACATGTAGTGACAATCCCCGCCATTATCTATCAGTCAAGAAAATCACAGACGGCAGGATCTGGATTCTCACCTTAGTTTGCATGTTCTTATTTTCTCCGGTTATCAATTTGCTAGGATTGCTCAACAAGCAGATGGAGTTACCCGCGTTTATGGCTCCTATCGAGGAATGGATGCGGGCGCAAGAAACCCTCGCCGAACAACTGACGACGATCCTGTTATCCAGCGATAGCGTTTGGGTAATCCTGGCCAACCTTATCGTTATCGCCGTTACGGCCGGGATAACCGAGGAGTTCCTGTTCAGAGGAGCCTTGCAACGAGTGATCGGGAAATGGACCTCCAACCCTCATACGATCATATGGGTCGCCGCCATACTATTTAGCGCCTTCCATTTACAATTTTACGGATTCTTGCCCCGGATGATACTCGGAGCCTATTTCGGCTATCTACTCTATTGGAGCAAAAGCATCTGGATACCGGTGTTCGCCCACTTTGTCAATAATGCTTTCGCCGTAATAGGGATGTCGGACAGTCGTCTCAAGGATAACGAGTTTATCACAGGCAATATTCCCGCCGAGCATCTTTTGGACTTTTGTCTTATCGCCGCCTTATCTTTCCTGCTGTTCATACTGGTAAACAGGCGATTGAAACGGCTGCTATAAGTCTTTCTTACGCAGCACGAAGTCTTTTCCCAAATATTTCTCGCGCACGATCTCGTTCTCGGCTAGTTGTTCGGCGGTTCCTTGGAAAAGGACTTTTCCCTCGAACAAAAGATAGGCCCGGTCACAAATACTCAATGTCTCGTATACATTGTGGTCGGTAATCAAAATACCGATGTTCTTATCCTTCAATTTCTGTACGATATTTTGAATATCTTCGACTGCGATAGGGTCTACACCGGCAAAAGGCTCGTCCAACAGAATAAATTTAGGCCGGATCGAAAGTGCCCGGGCAATTTCCGTACGGCGTCGTTCTCCTCCCGACAACTGGATTCCAAGACTTTTACGGATATGCTGCAACCCGAATTCGTCGAGCATTTCTTCGAGCCGGTCTTTCTGCTCTTCTTTGGTCATTTTGGTCATTTCCAATACAGCGCGGATATTGTCTTCGACACTCAGCCGCCGGAACACCGAAGCCTCCTGTGCCAGATAACCTACCCCCAACTGTGCACGTTTATAAACCGGTTCTTTGGTTATTTCCTGATCATCCAGAAAGATCCGCCCGCCATTCGGAGTGATCAGTCCGACAATCATATAAAAAGAAGTCGTTTTCCCAGCACCATTAGGCCCCAACAAACCCACAATCTCCCCTTGCTCCACTTGCACCGATACATCTTTGACAACGGTACGACTTTTATATTTTTTTATCAAATGTTCTGCTTTTAGTATCATCACGTGCTGTTTTAGAATACAAAGATAAGAAAAAGACAGAGAGGAAGAAAAAAAAATACAATGCCTGCAGGAAAATGATTTAAAAATTCAAATGAACAGAAAAATTAATAGCAAAATTCTGAACATGTTGTCCTGGCCGGTCTTCGCGGTGAGTCAGTCTCCATATCGCATCGATCCGGAACAGCCGGAAAATATTTTCTATGCCGACCCCTGTTTCAAAATAAGGCTTGGACACCGAGGACATTCCCTCGGGGAATAACAGTACGGCCCGGGTATCGGGCAGGCTTCCGTTATTCTTATCGGAAAGTGTGCCGATCAATCCTTTGAAAATAAACACTTCCCGCCATTTCAATTTTTTCATCAAAGGGATCTTCCCCAAAAAGAAACCTTTAAAGTGATGTTCGTAGAAAAATGCCAGCCAGGTATCCGAAGCAAACTCATAGTAATTCATACATGAGAAAGCGTAAGGATCATAAAAATAGGTAGCGTTTCCTTCGTGAAGTTTCAGTAAAGGATAAGGCACTTTCCCGAAAATTTTTCCTCCGGTCAGTACCACATGAGACTTACCGATCGGCGAAATCGGAAAATCATAATTGATAGAAGCTACAGCCCGGTAAAATTCATAGTCATTTTTAAACAGCCCCTTCACCCCCATGGCCAGATCGACGCCGATAATCGGATAATCGGATCCTAAACTGTATTTATCGAATGCTTTACGAACGACTATTTCATCTTTAGACAAACGGGTATTCAAGCGTACTATCGTCGACTGTACAGAGGGCATCAATTCTCCGTCAGGTTTCACAAAAGGCACATAAGGATTAGAAAACAGGTCCCTGACCTGTACCCCCAAAGTATTGGAAACCCCTTGCCGCCATTCTTTTTCAAAGTTCACATCCAACTGGTTGACCATACTCAACCGATCGTTATCCCCTCTCGAAAAGATTGAACTCAGGATATTTCCTTCGGTAAACGCATTGATTCCCGCTCCCAGCTGCACGACATCGTGTTTGAAAGCAACCGATAACTTCGAAGTCGGTAAATCGTTGAAGGAATAATCGAATCCACCGGCTCCTTTCCAGCGACGATCCTTCGTTCCATAGGCTCCGTAACCGAAAAGACGGATTTTCTTACTGAAATCGGTTGTAGTCCGGGCGCCCAACTGAAAACGGCATCCTTCCTGTTTGTTGAAGCTAAGTAACTTATAATAAGGTCCCCACTCTACATATTCGGTATCGTAATACCCACCCAGGACCATAGAGACAATCGTGTATATATTTTGATACAGGGGTACGTTTTTAATCGAATCGACCATTCCATAGATCTGTTTTTCCTTACCACTCAATGCATAGGGCCGGATCGTATCCCAAAAACGATCGTCATTTTTCAGGACATTATTATCGATAATCACATTATTATCCATTTTGAGCACCCTGTCGGGAATGACCGGATTCAGCTGTATATGCGAGTAATCTACTTGCCGGTGCCCCAAAAAGGACACCATCTTCGAAGAATCGGACATGACGATGGAAAAATCGGCAAAGATTTTATCCTGCTTCGGAAACCAGACCGAATCGTCCAGGAACTGATTTTCATTATCCAACACCAGGTGTCTGATCCAGTTCACATTCAACCCCTTCATCATTTTGACGTGAGCCGATTGCAATGCCCAGGTCATCGAATCGATATTTACTTCCCCATCCAATACAGGTGTAGAGAAAGATTTGGGATGAAATCTGATTTTATAGGTCTTCCGGCCATCGATCTGCAAACTATCGACCAGGAAATATTTATAAAATAAAAGCCCGTGATCCGAAAGCGGACTGGCGAAACGTACTTCGAAAATATCGATATAGTTGTCGTAAAAATTGACGTTGGTATGTAAATGGCCGGTAAACTGCGCCAGGGTATAGTCTTCTTCAATACCGGAAATCCGGCTGGCATTCACAATCTCCCGGGATAAGGACGGTGACTTCCGGTAATAATAATCGGCAGAAGCTTCGGAAATCATCACAGGCAGATAAGCCTTTCCCGTAATGACCGAAGTATCCATGTGCTCGAAGATAAATCCGAAATTCTTTTGTAACTTCTTATTTTTAAACCCTGGCTTGATATTCGTCAGGTCGAGCTCCATCTTGGTATAAGTCTTACAATAATATTGTTCGAACCGGGCAGGATTATTTCTGTATTTGTTTTTACTGACATTCCGGAGGATCACATGTGCCGGATTTTCTCCGGGAGTAACTTTTACCTCGTCCAGATCGAAAGTCTGAGGTTCCAGCTGAAAATCGACAGCATTGTACGCCCCCTTGTTTATCTTTACTGTTTTCGGGAGATAACCGACAAAAGACGCCTGGAGCTCAGTCACTTCTTCGCGGGTTTCGAGGTAATATTCTCCATCGAAGTCGGTGGTCATTCCAATAGTCGTCCCGGTAAAAAAAACATTGACCAGAGGTAAAACTTCTCCCGTCTTGGCATCCGTCACTTTCCCCTTCACCCGGGTACTCTGAGCCCACATGCATTGTCCAAGTAACAGTAATACAACTAATAATACGATTCTTTTATTCATGATCATTATACTACCCCTTCTCTCAATATATCGTGGATATGAACCATTCCCTTGTATTTTTTATCTTCGTCCACCACCACCAATTGAGTGATACTATTCTGTTCCATTTTCTGGAAAGCGTTGTAAGCGAGTTCTTCTTCCTGAATAGTTTTCGGAGAAACCGACATAATATCCCGGGCTTTCAAGCCATCCACATCTTCATATTTCTCGAGCATACGTCTCAAATCCCCGTCGGTAATAATGCCTAACAATCCTCCTTCGGCATCGGTCACCGCCACTGCGCCCAATCTTCCGCCCGACATCTCCAATATCACTTTACGGATTCCGTCTTCCAAAGATACATAAGGCCGGTTATCCTGATCGAATACATCGGATACCCGGGTATATAAACGTTTCCCCAAGGATCCTCCGGGATGATATTTAGCAAAATCACGGCTTGAAAAACTCCTGCATTGGATCAGACAAATAGCAAGGGCATCTCCCATCACAAGTTGTGCTGTCGTCGAGTTGGTCGGCGCCAGATTATTCGGGCAAGCTTCACGGTCGACCTGTGCTTTCAATACATAAGCCGCATTCTTTGCCAGGAAAGAATCGGTATTCGATACCATAGCCACGATCTGTTCGTTACCGACATTCCGGATCAACGGGACCAGCACCTTGATTTCGGGGGTGTTCCCGCTTTTGGAAATACAAATGACGACATCGTCGTGGCAAATCATCCCCAGATCACCGTGGATAGCGTCGGCCGCATGCATAAAAACAGCAGGAGTACCGGTCGAATTGAGAGTAGCCACTATTTTTTGGGCAATAATGGCACTTTTACCTATACCTGTAACGATCACCCGTCCTTTCGTATTATAGATCAATCGGACCACTTTTTCGAAATCGTCGTCGATAAATCGAGCCAGATTCTGTATAGCTAAAGCTTCATCAGCAATTACTTTTTTTGCAACCTCCTTAATATCAACCATCTTAGATTATTCTTTAAAATATTTCTTAAACAATAGACAATATTTATGCCAAAAAAATCAGAAAAAATTATGGTAACCCGATTTTTTTCCTATAACTTTACTAAACGACAAAAATACCAATTTTTGTCATTCATTTGCTTAGGTGATCATAACATTTATTGTGCCATTTTGTTTGTCCAAACAAATTAAGTTATAAATTTGCATTTCCTTGAGAAAAAGGGTGTGCAAAATATATGAATAATACAATGGGATTGCAGATTAATTTACACGCAAAATTAAAAGAGTATTTTGGCTTCGATCATTTCAAAGGAAATCAGGAAGCCATCATTAAGAACGTGCTGGCAGGAAATAACACTTTTGTATTGATGCCTACAGGAGGTGGTAAATCGTTGTGTTATCAATTACCGGCATTGCTTCTCGAGGGCACCGCGATTATTATTTCTCCGCTGATTGCTCTGATGAAAAATCAGGTGGATGCCATGCGTTCATTTTCAGCCGCTGAAGGAGTTGCGCATTTTCTCAACTCTTCGTTGACCAAAAATGAGATTTTAAATGTGAAAGAAGACATTTTGAGCGGTAAAACGAAAATGCTCTATGTTGCTCCCGAATCCTTGACCAAGGAAAGTAATGTTGAATTTCTAAAGAAGATCAAGATTTCTTTCTTTGCTGTGGATGAGGCACATTGTATCTCGGAATGGGGCCACGATTTCCGGACAGAATACCGGAAAATCCGTCCGATCGTCGAAGAAATCGGTAAAGCGCCGATCATTGCATTGACTGCGACAGCGACACCCAAAGTGCAGAACGACATCCAGAAGAACCTGGATATGATGGATGCCCAGGTTTTTAAATCTTCTTTCAACCGACCGAACCTATACTACGAAGTACGTCCTAAACAAGGAGATGTCACGAAAGACATTATTAAGTTTATTAAAAACCATGAAGGGAAATCCGGTATCATCTACTGTCTGAGCCGGAAGAAAGTGGAAGAACTGGCGGAAGTGCTTAGTATCAACGGTATCAAAGCAGCTCCTTATCATGCGGGAATGGATGCCAGTACCCGAAGTACCAACCAGGACCGCTTCCTGATGGAAGAGGTGGACGTTATTGTAGCGACCATCGCTTTCGGTATGGGGATCGACAAACCAGACGTACGCTTTGTCATCCATTACGACATTCCTAAAAGTCTCGAAGGGTATTATCAGGAGACAGGACGGGCAGGACGGGATGGTGGCGAAGGAATCTGTCTGACTTATTATAGTTTTAAAGACATCCAAAAGCTCGAAAAGTTTATGCAGGGGAAACCCATTGCCGAACAGGAAATCGGTAAACAATTGCTGATGGAAACAGTCGCTTATGCCGAGACTTCTTTATGCCGGCGTAAAGTACTGCTCCATTATTTCGGAGAAACCTATGAAGAAGACAACTGCGGCTGTTGTGACAACTGCCTCTATCCGAAGAAAGAGTTCGAAGGCGAAGATTATATGGTCGATGCCCTGCAACTGGTCAGCGATGTTAAAGAAAAATTCAAAATCGAACATTTGGTTAATATCCTCATCGGTGAAGCCGATTCTGCCATCAAATCGTATAAGCATGATAAACTGGAATTATTCGGTGCCGGTTCGGAAAAAAGCCGGCAATTCTGGACGATGGTATACCGGAGGGCTTTAGTCAGTTCATTTATCGAAAAAGATATAGAACAATACGGAGTAATCAAACTAACGGATGAAGGCCAAAAATTTTTGGATAACCCTAAAAGTTTTATGCTGATGGAAGATCACAATTTCGACGAGAACGAAGAAGAAGAAAAGATACAGGAGAAAGGTGGTGTATCTGCGTTGGACAGCACTTTATTCGCTATCCTGAAAGATTTACGGAAGAAAATAGCCAAGACCAATAACTTGCCTCCTTACGTCATTTTCCAGGACCCGTCACTGGAAGATATGTGTACCAATTATCCGATCACACTCGAAGAATTGGCCAACATCCAGGGCGTAGGTGCCGGGAAAGCACAGAAATACGGCAAAGAATTCGTCGAAGTCATCAAACAATACGTTGAAGACAACGAGATCGAACGGGCACAGGATATGGTCGTGAAAACAGTAGCCAATAAATCCAAATTCAAAGTATACATCATCCAGAATATCGACCGCCAGATCGATCTGGAAGATATCGCTTCGGCTTTGGGGCTCAACTTCGACGAACTGATCAAGGAGATGGAAGCGATCGTCTTTTCCGGAACGAAATTAAACATCGATTATTATATCAATAAGATCCTCGACGAAGAGCAACAGCAGGAAATCATGGATTATTTTATGGAAGCGAGTTCCGACAATATCTCCGAAGCTTTCGACGAATTCGAAGGGGATTATGCAGAAGAAGATCTTCGGCTGATGCGGCTGAAGTTACATTCCAAACACGGAAACTGACAATGGAAAAAGTTGCGGGAAATATTGGGGGTAAGTCGAAATGATCGATACCCCCTCTTTTTTCGTCAACTATAAGGGGTATGTCACTGTGTCACAACCACTCTCCAACTGCCGTCCTTTTCACCTCGCTCAACGTATTTCTTCTGATCATTATATATTTCAATGGCTTTGAATATCGATCTGTTCAAATATTATTCGGAAGCCTTAGAAAAAAACAATGAGATGATCCGGCTTCATAAAGCCAAAGATGAGCAGAAAATAGTAAGAAAAAGAAAAATTTTTTTAGAAGTAGAAGTCAGCGAAGATGAGTATCAGGCTTTTATGAAGCAAACGAAATAATCCGTCTTATTTACCTCATACTCATCTTCCTCTAGTTTTTCAATTCATTTTATCTACAGAACGGACAAATTCGATATCCTCCCGGAACAATTTCCGGTAAGTGATATGGGTGCGCCAGGCTTTCGCTCCGATGTAATCCATCAGATGTATCATTGGAGGATTAAAATCGCCCACCCAATTCAATTCCAGATATTTATATTCCCTGTTCGCTTCGATAATGCGCTCAGTAAAGCGTTTGATCATGGCCGCTTCCACTCCTTTCCCCTGAAACTCGGGTACCACTCCGAACAACTGTCCCAAAGCCACATCGATTTTCCGGAAATGACGGTAATACATCAGTTTCAAACCACCCCACAAATTCATTTTTCCATTTAAATGTCTCACTACCTGATTGATTTCCGGGAACATCAGGAAAAAACCGATCGGTTGCTCTTTATAAAAAGCAAAATAAATCAAATCCTTATCGATAATCGGTTGTAAACTTTTATAAATCGCTTCTACCTGCTCCCGGGTAATCCCGTCTACTCCGTGTACTTCCAGATTCCAGGCTTTATTATAGACCTCCAATAAGGCTTCTATGGCTTTCTGCTTCCCGATATCCCCATAGGTCTGGACCGTATAATCGGGATTTTTCAATATCCGGTCGGCTTTCCAAACGACAATTTTAGAAAGGCTGTCCATAACAAGACGGGTGCGGAATGTAAACTGTTTGAAAAAATCCCGGAAACCGTAGTTTTCAAAAAAAGAAACATAATAAGGCTGGGTATAAGGCATCGCATAAACAGGCGACTGATCGAATCCATCGACCAACAACCCCCACCACTCAATCCGTTCCCCGAAATTTACCGGCCCTTCCATGGCCTCCATACCTTTTCCTTCGAGCCACTCCCTGCATTTATCGAACAAACAAAAAGCGGCCTGCCGGTCGTCGATACATTCAAAAAATCCCATTTGCCCGACACTATATTTGTCCAGATGACAGGTTTTCCGATTGATAAAAGCAGCTACTCTCCCTACACATTGCCCTGCCTCGTCCTTCAAAATCCAGCGGATACATTCGCCATTTTGGAAACAAGGATTTTTCGCAGGATCGAATACATTCCGGATATCATTATCCAAAGGACGTATCCACCAGGGATTTCCTTTATATAGTCTTACCGGTAATTCCAGAAAGTCCGTTTCATGTTGTCGGGTAGTTACTTCAATTAAAGTATACATAACAAAAAAATTAAATTTTTTGACTTAAGGCCATTGCTTGAGCCGGAAAGATAAAATCGGCCAATCGCTTGAGCCAAACGACAATAAAAGCCAATAATATTCGCGGGACGATCAGCCATACGACAGGTAACCCCAATACGGCAAACAACAAAGGATCTTCCAACTGCGAATGCGATATCGCCAGATGATAATTCAACAAATCCGCTTCGGTCCCGGTTAGTTTACCTTGCCGGGCATAATCCATCAATACAGCGGAACCGTAAGCCAACCCCAGCGTATTGCCCACCACCCATAAAAAAGCCACCTGTCGGGGTAAACCCAACAATTGCATACCCGGACCTAAAAGCGAAGAGATCCATTTCAATATCCCGAATTCTTCCAACAGACGTTGCAGGATCATCAATCCGGTAATCAGGGCCACGACTTTCAGGGACAACCACAGACTGGTTTGCAGCCAATTGAACAAAGTATCGCGGAATCCCAAGTCGACAGAAGGCTGCGCTATCATCCGCCCTGCAAACTCCGGCAAGATCAGATTTAAAACGGCAGCAGCGATAAAACTACAGGTAAAACGGAGTAAGACCATCTTCCAACCCGCAGAACCGGTTTTCTTCTGTACCAAAGTTTCCACCGGATAATTATGGGAAATCAGGCACATCATAGCCAACAAAATCCCTTCTCTCACCGTGAAATCCATATTCGACAGCAAAGCGATCACCGTATAGATATTGGTAAAAATACCGGTCACAAAGACCAAAGCCGCATCACCGGGCAAACCGATCCTGGTGAACAAAGGAGCTACCACAGCAGAAACAGCCGGCAACACCTGAAAGTAGGTAAGCAACATCACCACGAAAGAAACCGGAAGCATAATCTTCAAAAACCAGCAAGAGGTTTTCAATGCCACCGGCCAGACTTTCCTGATACAACCGATTATCCTTTCTTTCATCATATCCTATTTTCTCTTTTTTCCTCTTCCCCCTTCTCTCTCTCAGCCTATAGCTTTTAGCATTTAGCATTTAGCTTTTAGCTTTTAGCATTTAGCTTTTAGCATTTAGCTTTTAGCATTTAGCTTTTAGCATTTTACTTTTTACCTCAACTGCTCGGTCAGCAACCGGATCTCCAATGCCGGGCTAATCCGTTCGTACAGAATATTATAAACGGCATTCGTTATCGGCATATGCACATTATACTGGTCGTTGATTTCTTTAATTCCTTTCACGCCGAAATATCCTTCGGCAATCATCAGCATTTCCATTTGTGCCGATTTCACCGAATATCCTTTACCGATCATCGTCCCGAAAGTCCGGTTCCGGCTAAACTGTGAATAAGCGGTTACCAGCAAATCCCCCAGATAGGCCGAACTCTTGATATCCCTTTCTATCGGATGAACGGCAGCCACAAAACGCTCCATCTCCTGAATGGCATTGGATACCAAAACGGCCTGAAAATTATCTCCATATCGCAATCCATGACATATTCCCGCTGCAATAGCGATAATATTCTTCATAACAGCCGCATACTCCGTACCATAGATATCGTCCGAAATCGTCGTCTTCACATAATGGCAGTTGAACAATTGTGACACCAACCGGGCCACCCGGGTATCGTCACAGGCAAAGGTCAGGTAAGACAGGCGTTCCAAAGCAATCTCTTCTGCATGACAAGGCCCTGAAATCACCACGATCTGCTCCAAAGGTACTTCATACTGCTGGTGGAAGAACTCACCGATAATCAGATTATCATCCGGGATCATTCCTTTAATCGCCGACACCACAATCTTGTCTTTCAACGGACGGGTGGCTTTTGCCACCACATTTTTAAGAAAAGCACTCGGTATAGCAAAAATGATGATATCCGAACGGGCAATCAGTTTGTCCAGATTATCCGTAAAAGAAATCCGCGACAGATCGAAATCGACCGAACAAAGATAGCGAGGGTTATGGTTCAACTCTTTAAAAGCGTTGATGGTCTCGATATTACGCATAAACCAATTGATATGCTCATTCGTTTCCAGCAGAATCTTAGCAATAGCCGTAGCCCAGCTTCCGCCGCCGACGATCGCAATCCGTGGATTTTCAGGAATTTCCATGCCGATAAAATTTAGTTTAAGCCAACCATTTTTTCACTTCTTCGGGAGTCAACCCTGACAATCCCAACTTTTCTTTTTTGTTGATTCCGCAAAGCTCCTGATGCAATTTATTCGTATTCCCGACTGCTTTCAAAGCTTCCACCGTCTGATATCCGGCTTTCTTCACCACTGCGATCCATTCTTTCGGAATCCCCAGCGCCTCGTATTTCTCATCGCCGTCTACGGTAACTTTCTTTTCGGGCTTCATCTGGGGAAAGAACAACACATCCTGAATCGACGCGCTATTGGTCAGGAACATACAAAGCCGGTCGATACCGATACCCATACCGGAAGTCGGCGGCATGCCGTATTCCAGTGCGCGTACAAAATCATAGTCGATATACATGGCTTCGTCATCTCCTCTTTCCTGCAATTTCAGCTGATCCTGAAAACGTTCCAGCTGATCGATCGGGTCGTTCAGCTCGGAATAGGCATTAGCCACTTCCTTACCGTTTACAAACAGCTCGAAACGTTCGGTCAGTTCCGGATTTTCGCGATGTTTCTTCGTCAACGGCGACATCTCTTTGGGATAATCGTAAATAAAAGTGGGCTGGATATAATGTCCTTCACACTTTTCACCGAAGATCTCATCGATCAGTTTACCCTTACCCATGGTCTTATCCACGGGGATCTCCATTTTTACACAAGCCTCGTACAACTCTTCTTCCGACATTTTCCCGATGTCGTACCCGGTATATTCTTTAATGGCATCGGCCATACGTACCCGCCGGAAAGGACGTTTAAAGTCGATTTCATTTTCGCCTATCACCGCTTTCGTAGTCCCGTTGATCGCCAGCGCAGCCGTTTCGATCATCTCTTCCGTGAAGTTCATCATCCACAGATAATCTTTATAAGCCACATAAATTTCCATACAGGTAAATTCCGGATTATGTGTCCGGTCCATTCCCTCATTCCGGAAATTCCGGGAAAATTCGTACACCCCTTCAAAACCGCCGACAATCAGCCGTTTCAGGTATAATTCGTTGGCAATACGCAAATACAAAGGGATATCCAATGCATTATGATGAGTGATAAACGGACGTGCAGACGCTCCTCCGGGAATGGCTTGCAACACAGGGGTTTCCACCTCCAGATACCCTTTGGAATTGAAGAAATTCCGGATAGCGTTGATCATCCTGGTACGTTTCACAAAGACTTCCTTGACCTGAGGATTCACGATCAGGTCGAGATAACGCTGGCGGTAACGCTGTTCGGGATCGGTAAAGGCATCGAACACCTTGCCTTCCTTCTCTTTCACAATCGGCAGCGGCCGCAACGATTTCGACAACATGGTCAATTCTTTGGCGTGTACGGAAATCTCACCTGTCTGTGTGCGGAACACAAATCCCTTCACTCCGACAATGTCACCGATATCCATCAATTTCTTGAAAACCGTATTGTAAGCGGTCGATGCTTCATCTGTAGAAATATCGTCCCGGCTGACATACACCTGGATCCGGCCGGTAGCATCCTGTAATTCGAAAAATGAAGCTTTACCCATAATTCTCCGGCTCATCATCCGTCCGGCAATCACCACATTCCGGGGCTCTGCTGTTTCGTCGAACCGCTCTTTTATTTCTGCCGCATGGGCATTCACTTGAAACTCCGGTGCCGGATAGGCTTCTATCCCCAGTTTAGCCAATTCATTCAATGAATTTCTTCGGATAATCTCTTGTTCACTTAATTCCGTAAAGCTCATCTTTTATATTTTTAATTGTTTTACTTCCAACAAACTATCATTCCAGAATTTTAATTAATTTTGCAAAGTTACTATTTTCCCGAAGTAAAAACAAATCAAAATAAAACAGCCATTGTCGGGTTTTCAACAATGGCTGTTTTTACAATCCTGATCGACTTATTTTTACTGTATTTGCAGAAATGTGCAGCAGTTCGCCTACTTCTTTATAAGATTTTCCTTCAGACAACAAATTTACTACCCGTCGGCATTCCGGAGTCAATTCCTGTATCATTTCCAGTAATTGCCGTTCTACTTCCTGACGGATGATCAATTCTACAGCAGAAGTTTCAGTCTCCTCTCCTCTTTCTTCCAATTTTTCCGCCTTCATTTTCATATACCGCAAATAATTGATGCCGGAATTACGAACGATTGTATATAGATAGGAACGTATCGTCAAAAGCGAACTAAAATTCTGTCTGTTTTCCCACAATTTTACAAAAGCTTCCTGCACCAGGTCGGCTGCAACCCATTCCTCCCGAATCAAACGCAGACAATACACACACAACGAAGAATAAAATTTTTCAAAAACATACCGGAAAACCTTCTCCTCTCCGGCTTGAAATGCAGAAATAAAAGTTTTCTCGTGGTCTAAATCGTATTCTTTCATAAAAAAACGTTCGTTTACCGTTGGGTTTACGGTGCTTTAAGCTATCCGAGCGACAACACCCCGGTAAGGGCACTCGACAAGATCCTGGAAAGCGGACGGCTGAAAGACGTATACGACCGTTGCGCCTATTACGACGAGAAGGTTTGCAAAAGTTCCTTCCTCAAGCAGTTTCTCGTACATCACCAGACCTCCCGTTTCTGCG
>ERZ834798.1430-NODE-1430-length-21481-cov-3.111827_pt1 | contig 21481 bp, 19 predicted proteins | sample MGYA00519689_ERZ834798 | MGnify/ENA primary metagenome ERZ834798 (study PRJEB31850, sample SAMEA3708761) | human gut metagenome | biome: human gut; feature: human-associated habitat; material: faeces | place: China | collected 2014 ...
AGTTTCCATCAATAAGAACTGCTCCGCAATTATCAAAAGTAACAGCAGGATTATTCCATAACTCCATTCCAACTTGGTCTCCTGTTATATTGTTGCAATAATTTGCTTTTACACTATTACTAATAGTATTGCCATACTTTAACTGTCCACCAATATTATTTGTAATAATTACATCTGAAATTTTGTCTACCAAAAAATATACTTTAGACTTAATAAATGTGTTTTTGGTAATAATCAGACTACATGTTGTCTGAGATTCCATTTTTATATATATATCATGAGAATTGCTGCTTACAAATGTATTATTTTCTATTATGAATCTATCAGCAGTAATAGAATTTTTCATAGGATTAACAAATGATACAGTCCCAACAACGCCTCTAATATTTTCAAAATGATTATTGACAATCTTAACATTTTTAATTTCAACATCTGCCTCTGGCTCAAAATCTATAGCTCCCGGCATAACGTCACCAGAGCTATTTTTAAAAAGATTATTATCAATCGTAAAATTGTTACATACATAAACAGATATACCCTGTCTGCTAACTACATTTTTACCATCAAAAATACAATCTCTTACTGTAACATCATTAACAAAAGAAGTCATCCATCTTCCTTCATTCGGAGATAGCAATGCTCCAGCGGTTATTCCATCTCCACAATAACTTAAGAATTTACATCCTTCAACAATACAGTTTTCTATATTACCCAAATTAATAAGCGCTGAAAATTGAAAAATTGTGGTATGAGTATGTATCAATTCAAGGTTATAAAATCTAACATTTTTTATATTTGGAGCAACTAAGTCTGCATCTTCTGGAGGAGTTGTGAATATGTTACAACACCAATCATCGGCAATCAACTGGGCTCCTGCTAATCCATTAAATTGTATATTACTCTTTATATGAATACCATCTTCTCTTCTATTAAATGACTCATTATTTACCCCAAATATCTTATATTTACTAGTAAAAATAATCTGTGCATTATCTGGGGCTATGTCAACAGCATTTTGTATTGATTTAAGGTCATTAGTGATGCCATCCCCTTTTGCTCCAAACCATTCAGGATATATCACTGTATTTTTTATTGTAGAAGAAAAAATAACGTCTTTATTAAAATTTATTATGCCATTGAGGTAACATCTATTTAGATTAATAGTGCCAGATTTTATAGTTCCCCCTTGAAAATCTAACACACAATTGCTTGGAATATTTATAGTTGCACCTGCTAAATCATAGTCATACTGTATTTCATATATAGTATTTGCTCTATTGAAATCATTTTGAGTTACAATATTACTACCATCTTTCTTGCGCAATATAACCCTGCCCAAGCCAGTGTTATCTGTGCTGTTGTATTCTTTTATAGTTTTTCTACGAATTACATTTTTTTCGTTTATAACAGCATTCTCTAAATCTTCACCGTCTGGGAAATTATAAATTATTGAACCACCTCCTCCTCCTCCTGTGCCTATAAAAAGCGATATTTTTTTCCATTCCGGATTAGACCATAGCAATACTGCAAATTCTCCATCATCTATAGTGGCCCCATCAAAATTAGGATAAACTCCAGAGCTAGAAGAAAAATAAAACACAGGCCCATCTGGCGCTCCAGGATTAGTTTCAGGCGTTGCTACTCCTGCAAAAGTTGCATTTTCTCCTACATTGCTAATGATACTGTTAAGAGTGTTCTGCAATAGCTGCCCAGTTATCTCTTGATTATCATTTGTTTTTATTATATCAGAAATGGCTGCTTTTAATATAGTCCAGTTTGCCATAATTATTCAGTGATTTTAGAATAAGACAATTCAGATAAACCTTCTTCTTTACTAAGAAATAAAGTATAATTGCCATCAAATGTTGTAAGATAGCACGTAACAATATCATCAGATACTTCGATGTGTGAAAAATGAAGTGTGACACCCTTATCATGCATGCAAATACTAGAAACTTCATTTCCAATTACTGCATCGATAATAGTATCAATCTCCTCTTGACTATCTATAATTTTATAAGTAGTTCTATCAAGGTCTTCCGTTTTATCATCTGATACGTGAACCGTACATGGCGTGTGTTTCATAAGCTCAATGGCTAATTGCGTTAAAGCCATTGCACTAGCATTACATTGTTCAGATATGCCTTGCTGTATAAACTTATTTAATTCGCTTCTATTCATATTATTCTATATCAAAATCGTTATTAAAATCATTATTAAAATCTCCACCAGCAAGCTTTGGAGTATATCCGCCTATATTAGCTATAACAGTATCAGTTTCAAATTCACATTCAACTGCAGCTAAATCTCCTTGGTCTTCCCATTCAGGCTCCATGCTAAATGTAGTCAAATCATAAGTCTGCAATTTACTCGTGATTTGTTTATTTTCACATAGCCTTACAATCCTAAGAGCATCACATAGATATTCTGGAGCAACAAACGTAAACTTATAAATTTTTTTGCTTACCTGGCTTTCAATAAAGGTATAACCCATTCGTTCAGTAGCTTCTTCCTCAAAGTCATATTCAGGTTTACCGATTTGTGTATTCAAGTAGCACCTAAATTTGAAATTGTCAGAAAAATCTACTATACCATTTTTAAGCTCAAAGTTATATGAGTTGTAATACTCAAGAAGCAGATAATCGTCTACCTTATTGCATACTGTAAAAATATCAGAATATATAGTTCCTAAATCAGATATAGATATTGCCAAATAGTATTGGCCTTCATGCACAATTCCTATAATAGGAAGAGTGCCAGGATATTTCAATAGTTTAAATCCAGTAAATGACTTAATCTGTAAACCATTTTCTTTTATACTAGTCGTTATATCAGTATATTTTCCTGTGCTGGAATTATATAGTCTAACCCAATTCACAGATGTGCCGCTAGCTAAAACTACTTGAAATGGTAATAACATATTCTTATAGGTTATAAGCTGATAAACCTGGCCAAAAGCATAATCTTTACGATGATTTTGCAATGCAAGATTATCATAAAAAGGCAATGGCGATATGTTATTATTCACTAACTTCATGTTGTAAATATAATAAAAAATTACGAAACTAGAAAATTTCTTAATAATTTTTAACACACAATTTTATTGAGGCTTATAAAGTAATCTCACTTTAGCACGGCGAGTATTTACATTAATAGAAACCTCGTCTATTTTACCATTTCCTATAGTGGTTTTAATTAATTCGAGCTCATTTAAATCTTCTTCTATAGGAAATTCTATAGTATGTTTCATGCACATTTTTACACCACTAGCATATAAATTACCGAGCACATTACAGTCAAGATTTAATGCAGGCATATCATACATATAAAAGCGCACAAGATATGCCCAAGCTGCATAGAAATTCTGAATTACAGCATTATATGTATCACCGTTTTCATCTATCAACTGTGTTTCAATTATAGGCAATTCTAAAGAGGAACCGTTTTTAATTGGGCATAATAGTGCAAAGCCATCATCTGAGAAATTAGATGGATTAAATAGCATGTAATCTACATCGGATGAAAACTGGCTTATGTTTATTTCTTCTGTTTTATCTTTTTGCACGTAGTTAGATTTAACATCTATAGTTACTCCACCAAACAAATCGGTTACATCGTCCATCCAACCAAATTCGTATCGCTGATTTAAGTCTGTTTTATCATATTCTACTTCTGATTGAAAATATGATGATAGCTTTTTGTTAAATTGGTCTACAAGCTTAGTAAAATCAAGCTGAATACTTGTATTATAAGAATATGAGCCTCCTCTCATAAAGAAACTTATATGCTCAATCTTAAACTTGTTATCTTCTATATACCAATAACATCTAAAACAGTCACGAAGCATTTTCATTACATCTTCTAGTGATACTTCTGCCTTTTGAGCGGGCTGGTCATATTCACCTTTAAGTATATTTGTTTTTTGTGTTATGTGTACATAAAATCTTGCCATTGACATTGGTGTAGTGGCATCATACAAAAAGCAACTATATTCAGCAGTTGCTTCATGTTGAAGAGTAGGGTCTATTTCTTTAAGTAAAGCCTTTATTGCTGCTGCTATAGAATAACTATCCCTAAGAGTATATTGCTTTCTTAATCTCTGCTCAAATAAAGAATAATAGCTATCATATACATACCACAATGAAGCATTAGCCCAAGAATTTCTACTAATAGGTAAAGGTCTGCCTATACCAGCAACACTAGGAATAAATTCATTAGTAAAATACTGGTTATAATCATTTAAGCCATATCTTGTAGGCTCATCTACTGCTCTAGAAGTACAGAAAAACATTCCGCCTGTCAGCCCAATACACTTTTTATAATTTCTGTTGTCTGTGACAAAGTCATCAGATGGCAAATCATATGTGTTCTTTATACCTTCTGAGTCTTCTACAGTATCTACATCACAAAGTAAACGTCTATAGACATGATATACGAAAGGACTCTCTATAGTAAATGTATCGCTTAAATTATTTACATTTACCATCTTAATATCCTCACGTCCTATATATTTATTGTCAGGGTCGCTAACAGCCCATCGCTTTTCTGACTGATATAACAGGGTATTATCTGAATTTCTATATAAACATATCCAATACGTAGAGCTTCCATCTACTAATTCCATTTTGCACGTGTAACCTGGATTCCATTTACTCCAATATCCGTTTGTTCCAGCGTATACTCCATTAACATCAGAAATGCTAGCATTTCTTATATAAAACTCATTTCCTGCTTTTATATAAGAAAAATAATATTTGTTTATCAAGTCATTATGGTTGTCGATTGCTTCATTTACGTCATCTTCCCAGTATATGCCGCCAAAAAAATTAGATATTGAATTGGCACCTCTTACATAAACTTGCATTAAAGAACGTTTATGCAAATTTATTCTTGATATAGCTGGAGCAAGTTTTATAAGGTCATAAGTATTTTCATACTTGTTAACCACATCATTATATTCATCGAGAGCTGTTGTTTTAAGTTCACACGACTTTTTTTCGTAATCAAGTTTGCAGTCTGTTTTATTAAATTCGCCTTTATAATATTCTATCCATTTACCAGAAGTTCTATTATACTTATCTATGATAAATATCATTTGGTCTTCTAAGCTTGAATTATGTACAAGCTCGTAATCACTCCCAAACAGATTTATTTTACCATCAAGTGAAATACGGAAAAATTCTTGCCCACTTTCTTTAGCATATTTCTTATTAAGCTCTTTATAATGCGGATTTACTTCTACTTTATCACCGCCATTCTTCGATATGTAAAATTTATATTTTGGAGGTATCATATCTTTAATTCTTTATAATTCGTTTAACATTTTTATGCTGAATAACTACTGTGCCGTTAGATAGTGTATAATACTTAGTTTCACTCTGTTTTCTAATACTTCGCACATCATCCTCTATTTTTGAAAGGTCCACGCTTCCATTAGAATTAAGAGAAATATTCAACCCATCTGAACTAGCAAATGCATTAAGATATTTATCTTCAAATGTTCCTTTGTTTAGGCTATCAATAACATCCGGAAGTATCTTTTTGTATTTCCTAGTTCGCTTCTTACTTATAATAGCAAGTGCTTCTCCACCTTCAGCTCTCATTCTATGCTTCTTCTTATTCTTTACACCCAAATCAATATCATCACCTGATGCATGAGAGCCTCCTTCCAAGAACTCAAGACCTCCTTCTCCATATTCATCAGATTGGCTTGCTGTTACTTGTTTAGCTTTAATTTTGGCTACTGCAAATGATGTCCACATTGTAGCAATAGCAGCTAATGCGAGAGCTGGGCCAACAATAGGAATTGAAGAGAATGAACTCCACAAATTAGCAGACGCTGTGACAAGCGAAGATGCCTGAATAACAGTATTCAATGCTTCTTGACGCTTTTGAGCCGCTTCAAGCTGCTTTTGCTTTTCTTGTTGATTTTTCTTTTCTTGTTCAAGTTCTTTTTTGGCTGTTGCTACATTATTGGCATAGCCATTATTACGAGCTTCAACTTCAGCATCATAAGCTTTTTGTGCAGCTTCTACTCGGGCTTCAGCTGCTTCTACAGCCTGTTCAGCTAATTCAACTTCGGCATCCATAATGGATTGAAGCTGTTCTATTACTATATTTACAGCATCTTTTAGGGCATCAATCTGGTCATCATCAAAGCCAAGTTTCTCAAGCAAAGTACCGCCTAAACCTTTTTTACCGATGTTTTTAATAAAGTCATCAAGCTCTGATAATTCACGGTCGATGCCTTTAACCGTGGCTTTAGCAGCATCTATTTGAGCTTGACTCCAATCTAATCCACCAGCTTCTGCTAAACGTATTTGTTCTTGCCATCTAGCTTTTTCTTGTTCAAGCTTAAATCGAGTTATCTCAGTTTCACTGCGTTTAACTTCATTAAATACAGCCTCGTCAAGAGCTTGTTGCTCATCAAAGCTGGTCATTTGGAATGACCCTTTAGTTTGAGCTGCAGACTTATCAAACTGTGCATTTATTACAGATGTACTTACTTGCTGTTCTGCAGGTTTAGCAGCATTTTGCGCTAAAGCTAATTGTCTACGTACTTCATTTTGCTGAAGTAGCAGATTAAGTTCATCTTCACTGCCTTTTTTAACAAGCTCAAGCTGATTTTCAATATCACGCTCTCTTGCATCTAAGATTTTCTGGTCATACTCACTCCACAGCTCAAGTTTTTTCTTGTTGAGCTCAATAAGTATTTCTTCTTCAGAACGAGCTTGGTTATCTCCTGCTTCTAATAATCTCTTATTAGTATCAAGTATCAAAGCATATTCCAAATCAAGATTTTCTTCCATGAGTTTGCGCTCTTCTACTAATGAGGCTTCCATCTGAGAAGCGTCGCGTGTAACTACTACATTGGTAGTTACAGTAGACTCTTGATTTTGAGCTGCTTCAGCTGCTGCACTAGTATCAGTAGGATTTATAGTATTGCAGCAGCTGAAGCAGCTTTTTGCTCATTCTGAATTTGTTGTAACTGGAGGTCTAATGCTCGTAAATTATTAGCAATAGTCTTAGTTATAAGCTCTTGCTGCCTATCAATCTGTTTCTTTTGGTCCTCAGTAAGCTTTTTATATTTTCCATCTACATTTTTAACATATTCTTCGTTAAGACGATACATCTCACGAAGCTTGTTATTTTCATCCTGAACCTGGTCAGCTGCAGCTTTACGCCTTTTAGCATATTCATCTTTAAGTAATTCAGTTACGCTTTCCTCGTACTCTCTTTGTATTTTTATATCATTCTGGTTTATAGTACGAGTTAAATCACGCGGCTCTCTTTTACGCGGCGTTTTTGTAGTTTTATGCTTTCCTTCTATGCCAGCAGCTTCAAGTTGAGCTTTAGCAGCTTTTTCATATCCAGCTGCTAAGTCAAAGTATGCATCTCCTGTTTTCTCTGCAGCATCTGCTTCATCGTTAAGGTCTTTAATTCTTTGTTGCCTAAAACCTTCTGCAGATACTTGGTCAGCTACTTGTAAATTAGCTGCAGATGGGCCCATGCCATATTCATCGGTAGCTCGTAAACTAGATTGTGCCCACCAGCTTTTGAATTTATCCCAACCCGATGGACCTTTACCTGCTTCTGTTTCTGCTTTATTTCTAGCGATTAAAGCTTTTTCATATTCATCTGCGGCTAACTTTTGAGCAGCAGCGGCTTTAGCTCTTAATTTAAGAGCATTGATTACAGCCTCAGTATTATCTACAAATACATTTTCAGCATCTGTTACATTATTAACAGATACTCCAAGCTGGTCAAAATTAGATTTGTTATCTTTAATCCACTGGTCTTTTTTAGCAGTAGTTTCAAGATTTTTCCATTCCTGTTGTAGCTGTTTTAGTTTTACAATGTTATTACCGTAGCTATTATTAGTATCTTCAAGTTCTTTAGCTATATTATCAAGAGCCTCAGTTGTAGATATAACAGCATTTTTTGCTTTGAAAAGATTACCAACCCACGTTATAATCTGTTTGCCAAACATGGAAAATACGGTAAGCAATATAACAAGCACAGTATTCCAGCTAAACAAAGCTTTAACTATTGAACCTGTTACACTTACAGTTGCTTTACCTTCTGCTTGTAAAAGTTTATTCTGAGCACGTAATCTGTTAATTTCATCAACTACCATAGGTATATTATTCGATATACCTAAGAAGAATGTATTAAGTGATACAGCTGCAGCAGGTAATTCTCGTACTACTTGAGAAATAGAAATGCCTAAACCATCCCATGTTTTTTGATAATGACCTACAGACAATCTATAATTACCTGTTGCTTCTTGCAATTTTATCATCTGCTGATAAATTGCATTTGTTTCAGTTTCAAGCTTTTTACCAGAGTCAGCAGCTTCTCTCTCAGCTGCAGACATCTGATTAAGTCGTATTTTATTTAATGCATATTGAGCTGAAAGTCTATTATAAGAACCTTCTGCGGAATTAGCAATTGTAGCTTGTAATTGAGCAATCTGATTTGCTTCTCGTATTTGAGTTGAATAAAGTTTAAGCTGCTGATTTTCTTCTGACTGAGCATAGGCAAGTTTTTCTTGGGCTTGAGCTAATGGGTCTACTGTAGCTTTCTGCTGTTTTCTAGCAGAAGTAAGCTCAGCAATCTTAGCTTTCAACTCAAGTAGTCTTTTGCCTTCATCTGACTGTAAATAAGCTAATCTTTGCTCTGCCTTTTCTACTTCAGACAGAGTTTGGATATGAGGCTTCATTTGGTCATCAAGGGCCTTAATCTGATTTTTCAAATTAAGAATATCATTGAGTAGCTGTTGCCCCATTTCGCTATCTGCTCTTTCAGCCGCAGTTAAAGACTTATATAGCTCAACTGTTTGCTTTAGGTCAGACTTAAGGCGGTCATAAGAAGATATAGCTTGCTGGATATAACGCTGCTGTTCTACAGTTGCTCTATTAGCATCTGAAGTTTGTGCTTTAAGCCAAGCAATCTGTTTACCTGTATCAGATAAAGCTAATTTAAGCTCATTCTGAGCTCTTTCAAGTCTTGACGTAGACGCTGTTGCTTCATCGATAGCTTTACGCCCTTCACTTGTAGCTCCACTAGCAGACTTAAGAGAATGTACAATCCTATCTGCACCTGCTCTGATAGCATTTACCATTGCCTCGTATGACTGATTGAGCTCGCCAAGTTGCTTGACAAGCTTTTCAATTGAGTCATCCGGCTCAATTATATCGCTATATTTTATCTTATCGTCTTCAGCCATAATTATTTCCTTTTATGCCGTTTAACACTCTTGCTTTCTGCTTCTAATTGCTGTTTTATATTATCAACAGCATTATAGAATTGAAGTACTGTCATCTTTTTAGCGTCCATGCTTGTTTTTTGAGCTATCAAAAGACAAGTACTTTCAAATTGCTTATCATATTTTATCTCAACAGACTCACTTCCTATGTATGATTTTGGAGAATGCATATTAAGCATTATCATATCTATGGTTTCTATCTGTTCAGAGTTATCTGTGCCATTTATCATAGAGTCCAACACAAAAAGTGTTCTTTGCTTTAACTTATCGTATGCATCTTTTTCCTTTGGATTTACAAAATCTCCTGGAAAGTACATTTCAAGTTCGGTGGTTACTTTTTTTTTAAGCCAAGTCAAAAAGTCTATGGAAAGTTTAGGATTGAGCATTCCTGGCAAAGTAACAACAGGCGATGTTACCTATGCGGCTAATATGGCTTATGCAGATTTCTATCCAGACCCTCTAAAAGATGAGGCTGCATGCTTGAGATATGCTCATAAAGTAGCCAATGACCCAGATGGGTATGATGGCATGATTTTCTGCAGATGGACTGCTGACGCAATCGGAAAAGCAATCAAGTTGGACTGGGAAAAATTCGTATAGTATGTTAGAACTGATTGAGGCCAAGAACTTTGACGGACTGATGTTTTTCATAGCTATTAGAGTTGGCATAATCCTAGTTTGCTGGTTTTTCATGGTGGTTAGTAGTATTGTGGACTTCTGGAGTGGAACAACTACAGCAAAAGCATTAGGCCAAACACTTATGTCACATGGTTTTCGTAGAACTGTTACGAAGATAGGCGATTATGTAAGGCTAATGCTTTTTGCTCTTATGTTTGATATACTGGGAAGCTTGTTATCATTCTATATAGTACCGTTTGCAACAATTCTATGCACTATAGCTGTAATCTATATTGAAGGCAAATCTGTTGTGGAAAACAGTAAACGCAAAAAGGCTCATGCCGCAGATGTACCTTATATAGTAAAGAAGATTGTGCAAGCAGCCACTGCAGAGCAAGGCCATGAAATACTTAATGAGATAACAAAAATAATCGCCTTAAACGATAAAGAGAAATGAGAAAAATCAATAAGCTTATAGTACATTGCTCTGCAACGCCTGAAGGACGAGATGTTAAAACTGAGACCATACGAGATTGGCATGTGAATGGTAATCATTGGAAAGATATTGGTTACCATTATGTAATTGAGCTCGATGGCTCCATTCATAAAGGCAGAGATGAAAGTGTAGTTGGAGCCCACTGCTCAGGTCAAAATGCAAATTCTATAGGAATATGCTATGTAGGAGGCGTTGCTAAAGACGGTAAAACTCCTAAAGATACACGCACTGAGGCTCAAAAGCAATCTTTACTCGAATTGCTGAAAAGCTTAAAGGTAAAATACCCAAATGCTACTATTCATGGACACAGAGAATTTGCAGCTAAGGCATGTCCCAGCTTTGATGCTAAGTATGAGTATAAAGACCTCTGAAGCACATAAAAACCATTCTCGTAATAATTTCTTATACGCGAGAATGGTTTTTATATTAAAGATAAGGTAATTATAAACAAGAAATTAAAATTATGCGAGAATACGCGAGAATAAATTGAGCATGAAAAAGATAATCATAAAAATAGGAATAATCGCTGTTGCTATTCTACTTATAGTAATAGCAGGAATTAGGATTAAAAATCTAAAAGAAGAAAACAGTAGGCTTAAAAGCAATCAGGAAGTATTGCTTTCAGAAAAAGAGTCTATAATGGCACAAAGCCAGCTCTATAAAGTATCTGATAGCCTTAATGCTGCTAAAGTAACAGAGCTTCGGCTTTCACTTTCCGAATATAAGAAATACAGAAAGCAGGATTTGGAACTAATCGAGCAGCTTAAAGTAAGCAAATCAGACTTACAGAGAGTTATATCGTCTCAGACAGAAACAATAAACTTACTTTCTGCAAAGCTGAGTGACTCCATAAGAATTGATACTACGACGAATACAGTTGATACACTTAAATGCTTTAATTACAAATCAAAATGGACTGATGTGGCAGGATGTGTTGACCTAAAAAGAGATACTGTGGAGTTGCAAATATCTAACAGGGAGTCACTCAAAATAGTAGAAACAGTGAAGTATAAGCGCTTTTTGGGATTTTTATGGAAAACCAATAAAGTAAAAAGTAGGCAAGTAGACGTCGTAAGCCAAAATCCAGCCACCTCTATAGTTAATGTGGATTATATAAGCATAAGCGGTAAACAATAGAAACAATATAAACAAGTCATTGTTTACACCTAAAGTGCTCAAAATCAATTACTTATATATGCTGTAAACAAAGAAACAATAATTTCATTAAATCTTTTCGTATTAAAAGCTGATATTTCTTATTAACCTTAATGTTAATCGGAAATTAAGAAATTAAGTTTGAAATATATAGAGGCATTGTTTCTATTGTTTCTTTGTTTACAGCAATTTCAAAGCCGCACTAAAATTGCCGTTTAATTATTTTTAACAAATAAATTCTCAAAAAATAATGGAAAAATTTTTTTCTTTTGAGAATAGTTTGTATATTTGCATATCGAAAATAAGATAATAAAATTCACCAAAATATGGAACAACAATTTAATATAGGTAATGTAATTGAGCACTACAAGCTAAATACGGAAGATTTAGCGAAAGTGTTATTTCCTACTGTTAAATATCCGAAACAGGCATTTGACCGTGTGTTAAAAGGTGAAGCCAATTTGGATGTTATACAGTTAGAACGATTGGCCAATCATATTGGCGTGTTAGTAACTGATTTGTTTTCAGCAAATACTTGGAAAGGTTCATCTGAAGATGGATGCCTAACAATGCTGAAAGGCGAATATAAAGTAAAGCTGAATTATAAAGGCGTGTACGTATCTATATATAAGAATAATGAGCTTATCCACCAAAAGCTCTCAAACGTACCAGATATGACAGTAAACGAGTTTATTAACTATTTAGATAACTTTATTAAAAATTACGAAAATGGAAACCGTTAAAATTTCTGTTGAGGTTAGCGTAAACCTGTCTGAAAATACGCAGAAGTTTTTAACTTCATTGTTTGGTAATGCTATTGCTCCTTCAGCACCTGTTGCTTCAGTTTCTAAACCTGTTCCTGCTGCGCCAGCAAAGCCAGCTCCCGCAAAACCTACTCCTCAGCCTGCGGCACCTGCCCAGACTCAGAGCGCTGCCAAGCCTGCTCCTTCAGCACCTGCTGCTCCGGCTGCTTCTTCTGCCTCTAAGAGCATTGAGGATGTTCGCGGAATGCTTGCAAAGAAGGTCAACGAGCACCGTGATGTAATCAAGCAGAAACTCAATGAGCTTGGAGCTCCGAGCGTAACAAAGCTTGACCCGGCTAAGTATGACGAAATGTATAACTTCTTAGAGTCACTGTAATTATGTCGAGTACAAAGAAGCTGCAAAAAGCAGCTCAGAAGTTTCGCAGAGAAAATCCAGAGCTTTATGCTCAGTGTGCTATTCAATGCCGTTATTTGGCAAAATTGATAAAAGAATATGGCTCAAGCGACAAGTAGTACTAAACCACAGAAACATAGTCAGAGGAGTCATGCACTCCTCTCGGCTTCTGGAGCAGGAAGATGGCTGAATTGTACTCCGTCTGCCAAGCTTGAAGATGAATACGGAGAAAAGAAGTCTTCGATATATGCAGAAGAAGGTACATTAGCTCATGAGCTCTCAGAGCTTTACCTGAGAAAAGATACACTTAACAGCATTAGTGAGCAAGACTTTGACCAAAGGCTCGAAGAGATAATGGCAAATGACTTGTTCAGCGAGGAAATGCTTGAAGTTGTACCTATCTATACGGATTATTGCTCAGAACAATTAGCTGAAGCAAAAACTGAAAACCCGTTAGCTGTCATGGAAATTGAGCAGAAACTCGATTTGACAGAGTATGTGCCTGAAAGCTTTGGAACAGCTGACTGTGTTGTTATCAATGACAACCTTATGGAAGTTATTGACTTAAAATATGGAAAAGGTGTTCCAGTATACGCTGAATGGAATAAGCAACTTATGCTTTATGGGCTTGGAGCTTTGCAGAAATATGATACAATGTATGATATAACGGAAGTGCGATTGACTATTATACAGCCTCGCATTAACAATATATCAAGTTGGCAAATATCTGTCGAAGAACTCCGTAAATGGGCAGAAGAGGAGCTTAGACCAAGAGCTGAACTTGCATTCGAAGGTAAAGGAGAACTTAATGCTGGAGATTGGTGCAGATTTTGTGCTGTGCGTAATCAATGTCGTAAGCTTTATGAGCAACAGCTCGAAATTGCACAACATGAATTTGCAGACCCAGAGTTGTTAACCGATGATGAGATTGCTGATATAGTTAAGCGTGTGCCTAAGCTTATAGAATGGGCTAATTCAATAACAGAATATGCACAAACTAAAGCGATTAACGAGAATAAGCAATGGCCGGGGCTTAAATTAGTTGAAGGAATTAGTCGACGCAAATGGGTTGACGAAGACCAAGCTTCTAATGCAATTTTTGCACGTTGCCCTGAACTTTCAGAAGATGAGATTTTCAATATGAAGCTTAAGCCAATTACTTCTATTGAGAAGTTAGTAGGCAAAAAGCGTTTTGAGGAAATACTCTCAGATGTGGTTATCAAGCCACAAGGCAAACCTACTCTTGTACCGCTTGAAGACAAGAGACCAGCAATTGGATATGCTCAAGCACAACTAGATTTCAAAGAATAATAACAACTTAAATTAAAAGACAATGAGTAATCAAGTAAATTCAACCAAAGTTGTAACTGGCAAAGTAAGATTTTGCTATGTAAATGTGTTCGAGCCCACAGCTATGAATGAGGGCGATACTCCTAAGTACAATATCTGCGTTCTTATTCCTAAGAGCGATACGGCTACTATTGACAAAATCAAGAAAGCCATAGAAGCCGCAAAGGAAGCAGGTAAGGCAAAACTCGCAGATAAGAATGGCCGTATCCCAGCAAACCTCAAATTGCCTCTACGCGATGGCGATGAAGAGCGTCCGGATGACCCAGCATTCGAGGACCACTATTTCATCAATGCAAACTCGATGCGCCAGCCGAGCATTGTGGACCGCTCACTTAATCCAATCATGAGCAGAGACGAGTTCTATTCGGGTTGTTATGGCCGTGCTTCAATCAACTTCTATGCTTTCAATGTTTCATCCAAAGGTATTGCTGCTGGATTAAACAATCTCCAGAAGCTCGAAGATGGAGAGATGTTGGCCGGTGGCTCAACAGCTGAAGAAGATTTCGGTGGAGATAATGCTGTTCAGGATGACGATATGATGTAATTTCCTTTCTGCATCAATGAGTATAGTAGTTTAATGGTAAAACTTACTTCGGAAACCGTCTGTGGAAACCAAGTAAACGTGGGTTCGAGTCCCGCCTATACTCCTATTGGGATAGTAGCTTAATGGAAGAGCAGCGTGGTACCACTTAAAAACAACGAGAGCAAGATGCAGGTTCGAGTCCTGCCTATTCCACAATTCTATAATATCAAATAAAGAAATAATGGCAAAAAATCTTTTTATAGACGTTGAAACATATTCATCTGTAGATATTAAAGAGTCTGGAGCTTATAAGTATATTGAGTCACCAGACTTTGAAATTCTTATAATAGGATATGCTTTAGATGATGGCCCGGTAAAGATAGTGGATTTGGCTCAAGGTGAAGAAATGCCTGAAGAGTTTGAAGAAGCTTTGCTTGACTCGGATTGTGTAAAAGTGGCACATAATGCAGTATTTGAGCGCTTGAGCTTTAAGCGTATAGGATATAATGTTCCAGCAGAGCAGTGGTATTGTACCTCTGTAAAAGCTGCGTATTGCGGTTTACCACTTTCTTTGGACGGAGTATCAAAGGCTCTTAATCTTACAGATAAAAAGCTAGATACTGGTAAAGCGCTTATTAAATACTTCTCATGCCCATGCAAAGCAACTCGAGTTAATGGCATGCGTACTCGGAATTATCCTGAACATGCTCCTGAAAAGTGGGAAATGTATAAGGAATATAATAAGTATGACGTACTTGCAGAGCGTGAGATATTTAAGAGATTAGAGGCATATATCATTCCTGATATTGAGCGCAAGATGTATGTGCTTGACCAGAATATAAATGATAGAGGTATTTTGGTTGATATGGAATTAGCAGAGTCTGCTATCGCAGTAGATAACACATATACTTCTATCTTAACGCAACATGCTCAACAGCTAACAGGGCTTGAAAATCCAAACTCGCCTGTTCAAATTAGGCAATGGATTGAAAAGACAACAGGATGTGTTGTTATGTCACTTTCAAAGGAAACAATGCCTGATTTAATGAAAGAGTTTGCAGATTATCCAGATGTTATTGAGTTGCTTAATATACGCAAAAAGCTCTCAAAAACGTCTATTAAGAAGTATTATGCTATGCTTAATTGTGCCATGAAAGACCACAGAGTCCGTGGTACATTTCAATTCTATGGTGCAAATAGAACTGGACGATGGGCAGGTAGGCTATTGCAATTGCAGAACTTATCAAAAAATCATATATCACATATAGAAGTACCACGTGAAATGATTAGAGCGCGTGATTGGGAGTCAGTTGAGATGATGTATGATGATGTTGCAGATATTTTGTCTCAGTTAGTAAGAACAGCTCTTATAGCATCGCCTGGTAAAGTATTTAGTGTTGCAGACTTCTCAGCCATTGAGGCACGCGTTATATCTTGGCTTGCAAATGAAAAATGGCGAATGGACGTATTCCGCGGAGACGGTAAAATCTATGAAGCTACAGGAGCAAAGATGTTTAATGTGCCAATATCTGCTATTACAAAAGGCTCAGTACTTCGCGACAAATCAAAGATTTCAGAGCTTGCACTCGGTTATGAGGGCTCATTAGGAGCACTTAAGCGAATGGGTGGTGAACGTATGGGCTTATCAGATACTGAAATGATGAGCCTGGTGCGTAAATGGCGCTCGGCAAACCCTGCAATTGTAGATATGTGGAAAGAAATAGATGAAGCATCGAAAGAGGCTGTCAGATACCAAAGGCCAGTATCATGCACATGTAGAAATATAATTTTCGATTGTAATGGTGAGTTCATGACAATACAATTGCCATCTGGCAGAAAGCTATTCTACTATGGACCTAAATTCAAAGATAAGAAGATAGGCCGTTCTACGATGCCAACACGAGTATTATGCTACCAAGGAGTTGTGCAAGAAACTAAGCAATGGGGTGAAATTGATACGTATGGAGGTAAATTAACAGAGAACATTGTACAGGCTATTTCAAGAGATTTACTTGGCAATTCTATGTTAAATCTTGAGGCTAATGACTATCATCCTGCGTGCCATATACATGATGAAGTTTTGTGTGAAGTCCCAGAAGAGAATGCTCAAGCATACTATGAAGAAATGGCAAGCATTATGGGCACTCCTCCTGAATGGGCATCAGACCTTCCACTAAGAGCAGATGGATATACAACACCATTCTACTTAAAAGATTAAAAATATGATTTGGTTGTGTTTATATATTGTTTACGCATATTATGCAAGTAGATAAATTGAAATACGATGAAAATTTGAGCATAGCAGTTGGACTAAACGTTTCAAGTAAAGTATGGAAAAATACCAAAACTACTTGGAGCAATTTAGTTCAAAAGCTAGCTACTCCTGTAGTAACCGCTGAAACATATAAGCGGTTTATGAGTGCCACAAAAGAAGAGCAAAGTAAGATAAAAGACGTAGGCGGATTTGTAGGCGGATTTCTTACAAATGGTAGGCGTGATAAAACAAATGTACTTTACCGCCAGTTAATTACATTGGATATTGACTTTTCTCATGAGAACTTTTGGTGGGACTTTACAATGCTATTTGATTGTGCTGCGGTTATTCATTCGACCCATAAGTCATGTCCTGAAAAGCCACGACACAGATTGATAATTCCACTTGATAGAGAAGTATCACAAGAAGAATATCAAGCTATTGCTCGAAAAGTCGCTGGAGACCTAAACATTGATTTGTTTGACCAGTCGACTTTTGATGTAAATAGACTTATGTTCTGGCCGTCTGTATCATCAGATATGGAGTACTACTTTGAATTTCAAGACGGACCTTTCCTTGAAGCTGATTATATCCTTGGGCTATATAATGATTGGCATGATACGAGTGAATGGCCAACTGCTACAGATAGCACAGATGTAATAATGCAAGCTATCAAAAAGCAAGAAGACCCAGAAGATAAAAAAGGCATAATTGGTGTTTTCTGTCGTACTTATACTATACAAGAAGCTATTGAGACTTTTCTTTCAGATGTATATACACCAGCTGGAGAAGGGCGATATACGTATATAAATGGCTCTACAGCTGCGGGCTTAATAGTCTATGATGATAAATTTGCATATTCTCATCATGGAACAGACCCTGCTGGAGGTAGACTATGTAATGCATTTGACTTAGTTCGCATACATAAATTTGGCCATTTAGATACAGGCAAAGAAAAAGAAGACAAAGATAAAAAGAGCTTTAAGGCAATGGAAGAATTTGCCTCTAAGGACTCTACAACAAAAAAGCATATTGCTGAAGAAAAGTTTGCTGAAGCTAAATTCGAGTTTGCAGAAGAAGCAAAAGCAGAAGTTCCTGAAGAATATGATACTTCATGGACAGAAGAGCTTGACGCTAATACAAAAGGCGAATATGATAATTCTGCCAATAACTTGAATATAATAATTCAGCATGACCAATTCTTAAAAGATGTATTTAAGCTAAACATTTTTGATAATAAAAGATATGTTACACGTTCGTTACCATGGCGTAAAGTCGATACTGTGGAGCCTCTTCGTGATGTTGACTATTCTGGTGTTCGTAATTACATTGAGTGTGTTTACGGCATTGTGTCAAGTCAAAAAGTGGACGACGCGCTTGCGCTTGAATTTGAAAAGAAAAAGTTCCATCCGATAAGAGAGTATATATGTGCTCAAAAGTGGGATGGCATACCGAGAGTTAATACATTATTGATTGATTATTTTGGAGCAGAAGATAACGCTTATACTAGAGCCGCCATTAGGAAGACGTTGGTGGCGGCTGTTGCGAGGGTATTCGAGCCAGGTATTAAGTTCGACACAGCGCTTATACTTGTCGGAGAACAAGGAACATATAAAAGTACTTTCGTTAAAAAGCTCGGCATGGAATGGTTCTCAGATACATTCACGACTGTGCAGGGCAAGGAGTCATTTGAGCAGATACAAGGGGCGTGGCTGATTGAAATGGCAGAGCTTTCAGGCCTTAAGAAAGCAGAAGTAGAGTCAATCAAGCACTACATATCAAAAAGAGAAGATATGTTCAGGCCGGCGTATGGTAGAACAGTAGAAACATATAAAAGGCAATGCGTATTTTTTGGTACTACTAACAACAAAGATTTCTTACGAGACCCGACAGGAAATAGGCGATTTATGCCTATAGACGTAAGGCCAGAATATGCTACAAAGTCTGTAAATGATGACCTTATACAAGATGAAGTAAATCAAATATGGGCTGAAGCATATCAGTTATATTTAGCAAAAGAGCCTTTATACCTCGTTGGTGATGAAGATATAATTGCTAAGATTGAGCAACATAAACACTCAGAGGCAGATGAACGAAAAGGTATTATTGAAGAATATCTTAATACTAAATTTCCAGATGATTGGGATAAAATGGGCCTGTACGACAGAAGACGTTGGCTTGAAGACCCGTTGTCTAAAAACGGTACAGTACAAAAAGACTTTGTCTGCATTGCTGAAGTATGGTGTGAGTGCCTTGGCAAAGATAAGACAGAAATGTCAAGATATAATACCAGAGAAGTTAATGAAATTCTTAGGTCATTGCCTGAATGGGAAGCTATAGCATCCACTAAGAACTTTCCTTTATACGGTAAACAGAAATACTATAAACGTAAAGATAGTTTATTATGATTGACTTTAAGTGTAATTGCGCTATATGCCATAGGCTTATAAGCAAGAAAGATAAGAAAAATTACCCGTTTGAAATTGACGGTATTAAACTTTGCTATAATCATTTTCAAATGGTATTGTGTGCTGGATTATTACTTGAAGGCATGGACGATGAATGGCATTTTATTAACGCTAATGATATAAGATTATTATGATAGCAAATTTTTATAAACAACTTTCAGGTCAGAGTATAAAAGAAGCAACGTTGTTATGCTCAAAGAATATAGAAAGCATACCAAAAATAGATATGTTAGTTAAATTCTCAGGCCAATATTTTAAGGTTATTAAAGTAATTTTTAATATCGATACAATAGAATATGATATTTATATGAAAAGGTATGGAAATAACTAGTGAGAAAGTTATAGAGCGAAAGCTAGTAGAACTAGTCAAATTAAATGGTGGTATGTGCATAAAACTGCTGTGCGACCAACTTATAGGCTTACCAGATAGAATGTGCTTATTTCCGGGCCATAAAATAGTTTTTGTGGAATTAAAAACAACTGGACGAAAGCCCAAGCGCATACAGGCATATATGCACAATAAGCTTAGAGCTTTGGGCTTTAGAGTTGAAGTAATAGATACAGTAGAAAGCGTAATAAACTTTGTAGATGATATTGTATTAAGCAAATGAAAGAAACAGATTTACATAAATACCAATTAGCCTGTGCGGAGCATATAATTACTCACCCATTTTGTGGAGTATTTCTTGATATGGGATTGGGTAAGACAGTATCAACACTGACGGCTGTAAACTATTTGATGTTTGACTATCTTGAGATTAACTCGGTGTTAGTCATAGCACCAAAGCGAGTAGCTGAGTCAGTTTGGCAAGAAGAAGCAGAGAAATGGGACCACTTAAAGCATTTGCGCTTTTCTAAGATTATAGGTACTGCTAAACAGCGAATAGCAGCTGTTATGGAAACAAAAGCTGATATTTATATCATATCAAGAGATAATGTTGCATGGCTTTGTGCTTTATATGGTGGAGGCAAATTACCTTTTGATATGGTAGTAGTTGATGAGCTTAGCAGTTTTAAGTCTTATAAATCGGAGCGTTTTAAGGCATTACGCGGCGCAAGACCTTATCTTAAAAGGCTAGTAGGACTAACTGGTACACCTGCTCCAAATGGACTTATTGATTTGTGGCCTCAAATATATCTTATGGATAGAGGCGAGCGCCTTGAAAAGACAATATCCAGATATAGAGAAAGGTATTTTCGGCCAGGTCAAACGAATGGTCATGTCGTATATTCATACGATTTGATGAGTGACTCAGAATATCTAATACATAAGAAAATAGAGGATATTTGCATAAGCATGAAAGCCGATGATTATCTTGAAATGCCATTTAGGACAGATAACTATATAAAGCTTAGAATGCCTGAAGCTCTAAAGAAGCAATACAATGACTTTGAAAAGAATAAAGTGCTTGACTTAATAAGTGCTGCTGAAACGATTGAGCAAGAAGACGAAAATGGCAATTCAGTATTTGTTGAAAAGCCTGTGGAAGTAAACGTAGTCAATGCCGCTGCCCTTTCAAATAAATTACTTCAATTTGCTAATGGAGCTATATATGATGAAGAAAGAAATGTGTTTCCAATTCATGATATTAAGCTTGAAGCTCTTAAGGAGATAATTGAAGATGCAAATGGCCAATCTGTGCTTGTAGCATGGACCTATCAATTCGATAGGGATAGAATCGTGGAATATCTTAAAAAATATAAGCCAAGAGAGCTTAAAAACAATAAAGATATTGAAGACTGGAATGCTGGTAAAATACAAGTTATGTTAGCGCATCCAGCATCAGCAGGCCATGGGCTTAATCTTCAAGCAGGAGGCAGTATAATAGTTTGGTTTGGGCAAACATGGAGTCTTGAATTATATCAGCAGTTTAATGCTCGATTATATCGACAAGGACAGCAAAATCATGTTGTTATAAATCATTTGATATTGCAAGGCACTCACGATGAAGATGTAATCAGAGCAGCGAAGACAGTTTGTGCGCATGACTTTATTATGAGTATGGAAAATGGCTACCAGACTCAGGTAAATGAGCGCGGAAGCCGTCTGTCGGCAGGACAAAGACAGCTTATTTCCTTCGCGAGAGCGCTGCTTGCCGATCCTAAGATTTTGATTCTCGATGAGGCAACATCAAGCATAGATACAGAGACAGAGTTACTTTTACAGCAGGGTCTTCAGGAATTATTAAAG